>Ga0210410_10000246_pt1 | contig 71833 bp, 72 predicted proteins | sample IncBWC4MmetaG_FD_161058 | JGI IMG/M metagenome (GOLD analysis project Ga0210410, IMG submission 161058) | Forest soil microbial communities from Barre Woods Harvard Forest LTER site, Petersham, Massachusetts, United States - Inc-BW-C-4-M | ecosystem: Environmental > Terrestrial > Soil >... | reverse complement strand
TCGGCGAGGGCAAGACTTCGCCGGTCGCAGCGGAAGACGTTGCACGTGTGGTTGCCACGCTCCTGGAAAACCCGCAGTCGCACATCGGCAAGATCTATCACCTGACTGGTCCGCAGTCCGAGAACATGCATTTCTTTGCACAGGAGTATTCGAAGGCGCTTGGCCGTACGATTACCTTTCAGGACATTCCGGTCGAGCCGTGGCGGGACGCGCTGCTTAATCGCGGCTTGCCAGTTCACGTCGTGAACCACCTCACGGCGATGGCCGATCTGCACCGCGCGGGGTGCTTCGACCGGATGACGGACGACGTGCTCAGGCTGACAGGGCAAGGGCCGCTGAACGTCCAGGAGGTCGTCAGGAAGAATGCGGCGACATTCACCGCGTCGGCAAGAGCGGCCGGAGGGTCTGCGACCAAATGAGGAATTGGCGACCGAACTTGCTCCGCACAGCATCCAAACCGGGATGCGTTTAATTTCCGATAAGCGTTTTAGCCAGAGAGCTTGAGCCTTCATCAATGCAGATGCACTAGGTGACGGTGTTGGTGCGGTCGTGAAAAGAGTAGCTGAGTTTACTCAGACCATGGTAAGGCACCCGTGAAGGTCGGTATAGTCCCCGCGGGGTACTTGATGTCGGGGCAGGCGCGGTTCAACGCTTCTGGTACGGGTGGAAGATGTAGTCCTTCGCCTTCACGGCCGTATGGCACGCGTGTCCGCAGTCTGAGGGGCTTTTGGGATCGGCCGTGAACTTGTCCGATGCGGCTTCGTAGTTGAACACCGCGTATCCCCACCCGCCGCTTTTCGGATATCTCTTGCTGTCCTTTTCGATGACGAAAGCCTGGGCAAAGACGTCTGGCACATCCACGACGAAGGGGGCCTCCGTGCTCTGCTTCGGCTTCCACTGGAGCTTCACGATCTTGGAGCCATCCGGAAAAGGCTGGCCGTTGCCCGGAACGCCGGCCTTGTACGCCTTGATCATCGTCGGATTGGCGACGATCACCTTGAGCACTTCGTCGGTCCGGGCGGAAGAGACCACCGCCCAGTCCTCGTATCCCCTGAAGTCGGAGAACGCGATTCCGCTCGGCGATTTCAGCGAGTACTTGTCCTGCGCGTAAACGGCTGCGGCGCCGAGGACGGCGAGCACTGCCGTGGCTGCCGCGATCGTGAGACTGCTTTTGCGCTTCATGGCTGATCCTTTTTTAACCAGGATTTCCATTTTGGTTCCAGGATCGGGCACAGCATACCACACCCGAATTCTTGATCCTACGAAACGTAGTTTTTTCTCCGGGACTCTTCTTTTGCTGCTGCCAAGGGTCAATTTCCACCGACCGGAAAAACCGGAAACCGGGAACTGCTTCTTTTCGGTGACCTCCACGTCCTGGTCGCCTGATTTGTGGGAGCGTTTAGTGGGATACGCGAGTGCGGAGTATTTTGTGTCTGCGCCACGCAGAGACACACGCGGCGACTGCGATTTGCTGGCGGTAGTCCATATCGCGAAGTTTCTTCTGGGTAGCCGCAGGCACATGCCTGGTTAGTCGGATTACCGGACCGCTGGCCAGAAACGGGGTTGTGGGAAGTTCGAACGAGGGTTCCGGACGAACGGTCGCCATTGCGGGTCCATTGACAAGTTCCGAATGAGCCATGATGCGCGAGCCATCCGCCGCGTCCAGGCGGGGCCTTTCCAGGAAGAAATAGTGGGAAATGGTTGGTCAGCGTTACTCACTCTTGTACATACGGCCGACTTTCTGTACGTTAACAGCGACAAGCGCGACAAATGATGGAGCTGCGCGCTTTTGCGGGCGCATTGGGGCTTGGCCGCGCTTCGCGGTCATAATCTTTGGCGAATAGAGGAGGCAGTCATGCGGAGGATGATCCTGCAAGTCCTGGCTATGGTGATTGTGGCAGGTTCCGTAGCCGGGTGGGCTCAAGCACCAAAGGATGGCGTTTACATCACCGACGAAGACGTGAAGGCCGTGTTGAAGTACGCGGTCGATACAAAACGCACGATTGTAGATAATACGATCAGAGTTATCGACATGAATAACTATCAACTCAGCGTTGCCGTCGTTCACCGCGGAGCGATGGGGGGCGGCGGCGGTGGCGGCGCGGCGGCGGCAAACCCCTCGCCGGCATGCGGCGAGCAGCGCCCCGGTGCGACAGGCCCCACAGGCATCTTCCACGACGATACCGCTGAGAGTTACGTGGTGATATCGGGCAGCGCGACCCTGATCACTGGCGGCACTATCGTCAACGGGAGACGTTCCGCGCCAGACAGCGAAGTGACGACCATCCTGAACGGCCCGTCCTGCAGCGGCACAATGGTGGGTTACACGAGCCATATGATTAAGACGGGCGACACAATCATCATCCCGGAAGGCGTGCCGCATGGATTTTCGGCCATCCCCGATCACGTGACCTACCTGAGCATACGGCCGGATCTGAAAAAGGTTCTCCAGCACGGGTATGTGAATCCTGCGCTGAAAAAGTGAGGATGGGGAGGAGGGAAAGAGGCAAGGAGGCAGACCTGACCCGCATGATTCCTTAAACGTGACGGTCCTGCTATGATTGCGCGCATCCTTCGTCTTTTTCCCGAGGGGTCGGCAATGAGCATGGAAATTTAGCAATTGCGGCCCCCATTGGAGGTTTTTTGTGAAACAAAAGCTGCTGTGTGTTTTCGTCATTGCCGTCGGTCTTCTCGCAGTTTCAATCCCGGCCAACGCCCACCACGGCGTCGCGGGCTACGATTTGACGAAGACGATCACCGTGCATGGAACCGTGACCAAATTTGACTGGAGCAATCCGCATTGCGTGATCCATATGGACGCGAAGAACGTCAATGGGGAGGTCCAGAATTGGACGATCGAACTGGCCGCTCCGAGTCTGTTAAATCGCATGGGTTGGACCAAGAATGCGATGAAGGCAGGAGACGATATCACCGCCGACGTTCATCCCGCCCAAAACGGCGCACCTGTCGGGATTTCCGGGACGATTACGTTTCAGTTGAAAATCGTGATTAACGGCCAGCCGCTTCCCACACGATGAAGATCGGGTCTAAAGGTGCGGTAAGAGGCCGAAGAATCCTTCGCGCGCCCAGCGCCCAAGTCGAGGGAGGAGTTGCAAGATGCGAAATCGCTTAGTGCGTTTGGCTATTACCCTCGTGATGGCGCTCGGCTCCTTGTCCATCTTGTCAGCGCAGACTTTTGCGCAACAGGGAACTACCAAGGCCCCGCAGCTCAAGACGGCGGCTCAGTCGCCCGATCTGTCCGGCCTCTGGGCCCCCAGACCCGACGGGATCAGGATAAACACCTGGGACTCCTCGGACCCGTACGGCCAAAAGCCGGAGTTGGCTCCCATGGCCCCCTGGGCAGCGGCGAAGTGGAAAGAGGCGCGGCCTCCGTTTGGCGCCAAACAAACGTTCGAGGGCATCAACGATCCGGTGCAAAGGTATTGCGATCCACCAGGCATCACCCGCGTTTGGATGTACCCGTGGGAATTTACGATGATTCAAACTCCCCAAATGGTATATATCCTCTATGAGTTCACTCGCGTTTGGCGGTCCGTCGCGATGGATCGGGAACACCCCAAGGACCCGGACCTTACCTGGATGGGCGACTCGATCGGCCGATATGAAGGCGACACCCTCGTGATTGACACGATCGGCTTTAATGACAAGACCTGGCTCGATCACACGGGCCATCCGCACAGTGACGCCCTGCACGTTGTCGAGCGCTTGCGGCGCGTGGACCACGACACGCTGGAACTTGCCGTCACAGTGGAGGACCCGAAGGCCTATACGAAGCCGTTCAGCGGCAAGAAATATTTTGTATCGACATCATCTCCCATGGAGGAAGCGATTTGCGCCTATTCAGAGTTTGATTCGTTCCAGAAGACCGTCATCGACCCCACCACCAAGTCACCGGGCAAGTAGTCCGGCCGCTTCGATGTCAATCCGGCGCAGCAAAACCTGCATAAGACCAGATGTATTGTCTTTCTGGAGCGGCACAATGTCTCGCGTGCCCATTCGGGCTAGAATGAATGGATGCAGCGAAAGGTCTTCTGGACCACGTGGACTGTGTTGGGTTTGGCGGCGGATATCGGCTTGCCATTCTGGTGGGGAATCGCGGCAGCCATTCCGCTGGGCGTTTTGAGTTGGTGGATAGCGTATCGCAGCGATTGGTTCTAGCGCGGACTCATCCTGTAGAGGACAACAATCCCCGGGTCTAAAGACCCGGGCTACAGCAATCGCGCCTCCTACCTTTCAAGCTAAACTGATCGCGGGAGAAAATCGAATCATTTGCCTCCGATTATTACTGCACAGGGACTCTCGAAGAGATACGGCGCCGAGCCGCTATTCCAGGATATTTCGTTCACGATTTCCGAAGGCGAGCGGATCGGCCTGATTGGCCCGAACGGATCGGGCAAATCGACTTTGCTCGAAATTCTCTACGGCCGTGTGCTGCCGGACACCGGCGAAGTAGCGATCCGCAAGCGCACGCGGCTGAGTTGCGTCACGCAGATTTCGGAGTTTGCCCCCGGCGCCACGGTTCGTTCCGTGGTTGAGCACGCTCTCGAACGCGCGAAAGTCCGCGACGCGGAGCGAGCGTCGCGATTTGCCGAGACGCTTGGGCGCGCAGGTTTCGCGGACCTTGACACTCCGACGGCGGCGTTGTCGGGCGGCTGGCGCAAGCGCCTGGCGATCGCCGAAGGGCTGGTCCAGGGGCCGGACGTCCTGCTGCTCGATGAGCCGACTAACCATTTGGACCTCGCCGGAATTAATTGGCTCGAAACGCTTCTGCAGGATGCGCCGTTCGCGTGCGTCGTGGTCAGCCACGACCGCTATTTCCTCGAAAACGTTGCCACCGAGGTGGTTGAGCTTGCTCGCATGTATGAGAACGGATTTCTGCGCGTCTGCGGAAACTACAGCACGTTCCTGGAAGCGAAAGAGGAATACCTCCACGCGCAGCGCAAGCGGCAGGAATCTCTCGAGAACCGCGTGCACACGGAAATTGAGTGGTTGAGGAGAGGCCCGAAAGCCAGAACCACGAAATCGAAAGCCCGCATCGACACCGCGAATGAAATGATTGGCGAGCTGGCCGACTTGAACGCCAGGACGCGCACCTCCTCCGCCAGAATCGATTTTTCAGCGACCGACCGGCAAACGAAGCGGCTGGTCCAACTGGAAGACCTTACATATGCCATCAGCGATCGCACCTTGTTTGAGGGAGTACATTTCACCGTCACGTCGGGGATGCGCGTGGGACTGGTGGGCCCGAACGGAAGCGGCAAGACCACGCTGCTACGACTGCTGCGAGGAGACATTGCGCCCACGCGCGGCGAAATCCGCAAAGCCGACTCCTTGCGGATCGTATACTTCGACCAAAATCGCGTGCTTGATCCCGACATCAGCCTGCGGCGCGCGCTCGCCCCGGACAGCGATTCGGTCATTTACCAGGACCGGGTGATTCACGTGGCCTCGTGGGCGGCACGATTTCTATTTGATCCCGAACACCTGAATCAGCCTGTCGGGAAACTCTCCGGCGGCGAGCGTGCGCGCGTATTGATCGCGCAGCTCATGCTCCAGCCCGCGGACGTTTTGCTTCTCGACGAGCCCACCAACGATCTCGACATCCCCACGCTGGAGATATTGGAGGAGAGTCTGCTGGAGTATCGCGGCGCGTTGGTGCTGGTCACGCACGATCGCTACATGCTGGACCGTGTGTCGACCATTGTGCTTGGCCTTGACGGTCTGGGAGGCGCGGAACGTTTTGCCGATTACTCGCAGTGGGACGCCTGGCAGCGCCCTCGGCAATCGAAGGGTAATCCGAACTTGAGCAGCGGGCCCCGGCGTTCGACCGCGGCAGCGAGTCCGCAGATATCGGTTGCCAAGAAAAAGCTCTCCTATATTGAAGGCCGCGAACTTGCGACCATCGAGGAGCGCCTCTCTGAAGCGGAAAGGCAACTCGAAGCCAAACGCGCCGCGCTCGAGGATCCCGCAATCACGAGTGATGCCGGCCTTCTGCGGGAAACTTGCGCTCAGTTGGAAGAGGCGCAGAACACAATCGACAATCTCTACGCGCGGTGGGCCGAGCTGGAGCAAAAGCAGCCCTGAACTGTAGGGGCACGACCCGGGAACGTCATTCTCCAGAATGGCGTCTTTCAAACCGCCAAGCTGGAGATCGGCGTTCCCAGGCCATGCCGTGCTCCTCCACGCGAGTTATTCGGGTTCGCTCAATCGGCCGCAGTTAATTTCTTCTTTGCGCCGAGAATCGCATCGATGTTCAAGCCCAGGCTCTTCGCCACGCCTGTCCCGTACGCGGGATCGGCTTTGTAGAAGTGCTGGATTTGCAACTCTTGAATCCGTTGCGGAATGGACTTCATCGTGGAGACAATATTGCCAATCAGCCGCTCGCGTGCGTCCGGCGGCATCAGGCGGAAGAGATTGCCGGGCTGCGTGTAGTAATCGCTGTCCAAGCGGTGATTGTGGCGATCGACGGAGCCCGAAACCGTCCGCGGCCGCTCGCGGTATGCGGGATCTTCGACGGGACCACCGAAGCTGTTCGGCTCGTAGTTCGGCGCCGAACCCGAGTTCCCGTCAAAGCGCATCTCGCCGTCGCGATGATACGTGTGAACCGGGCACTGCGGCTTATTCACCGGCAGCGCGTCATAATTTACGCCCAACCGGTAGCGGTGCGCGTCCGGATAGGAAATCAGCCGCGCTTGAAGCATTTTGTCCGGCGAATATCCCATGCCGCGAACGATATTCTTCGGCTCGAAGGCTGCCTGCTCGACTTCGGCAAAGTAATTCACCGGGTTGCGGTCGAGTACGAGTTCGCCCACTTCAACCAACGGATAGTCGCCGTGCGGCCAAACCTTCGTCAGATCGAATGAATTGATGTGGTACGTGTCCGCGTCCTTCTCCGGCATGACTTGAATGCAGACCCGCCATTTCGGAAAATCGCCTTTGGCGATGGCGTTGAAAAGATCCCGTTGCGAGTAGTCGGGATCTTTCCCGCGCATCTCGTCCGCCGATTCACGGGTGAAGTTCTTGATGCCTTGCTTGGTCTTGAAGTGCCACTTGACGTAGAACAATTCGTTTTTGGCGTTGATCAGGCTGAAGGTGTGGCTGCTGTAGCCGTTCATGTGCCGGTACCCGTCGGGAGTGCCACGGTCGGAAAAGAGAATCGTTACCTGGTGAAGCGATTCCGGAGAGAGCGACCAGAAGTCCCACATCATTGTCGGCGATTTGAGGTTCGTTTCGGGGTCGCGCTTCTGCGTGTGAATGAAGTCGCCAAACTTCAGCGGGTCGCGGATGAAAAAGACGGGAGTGTTGTTTCCCGTCATGTCCCAATTGCCTTCTTCCGTGTAGAACTTCAGTGCAAAACCGCGCGGATCGCGCTCGGTATCCGCGGAGCCTTTCTCGCCTCCCACCGTGGAGAAGCGAATGAACGTCGGAGTGCGCTTTCCGGCCGCGGAAAAAAGTTTTGCCGTCGTGTATTTCGCCATGTCGGGATTCGCGCAGCTGAAATAGCCGTGCGCGCCGGAGCCTTTCGCGTGCACGACGCGTTCGGGAATTCTCTCGCGGTTGAAAATCGCCATCTTCTCAAAAAGTTGATAGTCTTCAAAAATAACGGGGCCACGCGGACCCACGGTGAGTGAGTTCTGGTTGTCGCCTACGGGACGTCCTGCTTGTGTCGTCAGTTTTTTGTCTTCTGCGGACATAAATTTCCCTTTCCTGGTTCACGATAGTCGAAGCGCATCTGCCCTTCCAATATAAAGTTACCATAGCAAAGATAGGCAGTTCCTATGGAAATCTGGCAGGCTGGGTCCGCATTTCCGATGGGCAAATTGTCCCCATGACTGGTTTGTGGCCCAGTGATATCTTTGTGCCCGCCGCGGAAGCGAATGGACAAACAAGCCAAAATTGTAATGGTGATCGACGTGGGCGGTACGAACGTGAAGTTGCTGGTTACCGGCCGTAAGGAGCCCATCAAGATTCCGTCGGGCCCGAAAATGACAGCCAGGAAGATGGTCAAGGATGTACGAAAAGCGGCGGCAGGTTGGGAATACTCAGCCGTCTCCATCGGATATCCTGGACCAGTTATCCACGGCCATCCCTTGTGCGAGCCGTACAACCTGGGAGGAGGATGGGTGGGATTCGACTTCAAGAAGGCGTTCGGCCGGCCCGTCAAGATTGTGAATGACGCGGCCATGCAGGCCCTTGGCATCTACAAAGGCGGACACATGCTTTTTCTTGGATTGGGTACCGGCTTGGGGTCCGCAATGATCGTCGACGGGCTCCTGGAGCCGATGGAAGTCGCGCACCTGCCTTACAAGAAAGGCCGCACGTACGAAGATTATTTGGGAATCCGTGGATTGAAGCGCCTGGGCAAAAAGAAGTGGCGGAGGCATGTTGCCGACGTTGTGGAACAACTCAAGAATGCGCTCGAAGCAGACTACGTTGTGCTCGGTGGCGGAAACGCCAAGCTGCTGAAAGAGCTGCCGCCCGGCGCGCGGCTGGGCGACAACTCGACTGCCTTCACCGGAGGATTTCGACTTTGGGAGGACCCCGTCGCACTGTCGAAACGGAAACCATGCGCGGCTCAAAACAAGAAAGAAATACTTCTCCCCGATAATCCCAATGAAACGTGACGTCATTCTGAACCCTACCGGTTGAGAATGCGTTCTGATTACTCGCTACTTCCCCTCATAATGTGGCCGGATCACTAAACTTGTCACATTTCTGACCGATGATTCTTATTGGAGTCATCGGATGTCCGAATTCGACAATCTGGAGATGTTCCGGTCCATTCTGGAAACACTGCCGACGGGTGTCTACCTGGTGGATCGCCACAGGAAAATCCTGTTTTGGAACGATGGCGCGGCGGAGATTACCGGCTACCTCCGGCAGGATGTTGTTGGGCATTTTCTGCGAGAACATCTGCTCGCGACAAGTGAGGAAGTTAAAGATAAGGATTCAGATCCCACCGATCCGCTGAGCGTTGTTTTCCGAGATGGCAAATCAACGACCGCAAGTGTTTCCATCCTCCACAAGGAAGGATATCGCGTTCCCATTGTTCTTCGAACGGTGCCAATCCGGAACGGGCGAGGCGCAGTGGTCGGCGCCGCGGAATGTTTCGAAATAAATATTTCTGCATCCGAACGGACACGCCGGCATGCAGCGATTGCGGAATTAGGTTGCCTGGATGACGCGCTTGGTATTCCGGCACGAAGTTACATGGACCCACACCTTCGCGAAAAGCTGACAGCATCCGCTGAACATCACATTCCGTTCGGAATCCTGCTCATACAAGTCGACCAAATGGATCAACTTCGCGCGACTCGTGGTCCGGGCGTGGTCCCTACCATTCTTCGTGTGGTTGCGCGGACGATTGAGAATAGCCTGCGCACAACCGATCTTGTTGGTTGCTGGTCCGAAAATCAATTCCTGGTTGTTCTCATGGAGTGCAAGGAAGCTGAGGTTGGGAGAGTGGCGCAGCGGATCATGAAAATGGTGTGCCAATCCGAGGTCGAGTGGTGGGGCGACACGATTTCCGTGACTGCTGCGTTTGGAGGAGCGGGAAGCAGGCCGGGAGATACCCTGGAGCTGCTTGTGGGACGAGCAGGAAAATGTCTCGTGAGGAGTCTTGCCGAAGGCGGGAACCGCGTGACAGTGATCTAGCGGCGCGGGCGGAGTTATCTGGAGGGTTGGACAGCAATGTTTGCGATCATTGGAATCGTGGTGGTGTTCGGCGCCGTGCTTGCCGGCTACTTGATGGAGCACGGCAACGTGAAGGTTCTGATGCAGCCGGCGGAATTGATCATCATCCTGGGCGCCGCGATTGGAACCGTCCTGGTTGCGAATCCGCTTCACATCCTGACGAGCATCGGAAAGGGAATCGGTGCGGCCTTTGGCGGATCACCCTTCACGAAACAGAGGTACCTGGACTCCCTGAGAATGATGTACGAACTTTTCAGCCGGGCGCGCAAGGAAGGATTGATGTCCCTCGAAGCGGATAGCGATGCGCCGAACGAAAGCCAGATCTTTTCCAAATATCCAAAATTTCTGAAAGATCATCACGCCCTGGCCTTCGTCTGCGACTCCCTGCGCATGGCCGCCAGCGGAGGGATCGAGCCTTTCGACGCCGATCAAATGATGGAACTTGACATGGACGTTCACCATCATGGGGCTACGCAACCGGTCGCCGCGCTGTCTACCATGGCTGATTCATTGCCTGGGCTGGGGATTGTCGCCGCCGTGCTCGGCGTGGTGATCACCATGGGCGCGCTCGGCGGCCCGCCGGAAGAGATCGGGAAGAAGGTCGCGGCCGCACTGGTGGGAACATTTCTTGGAATTCTGTTGTGCTACGGCCTGGTCGGCCCGCTAGCCTCGAACATGGCCAAGATCGCCGACGAAGAGCATGCTTATTACCACGTCCTTCGCGTCTTGCTCGTTGGCTTGCTCAAGGGCATCAATCCGGGCGTCGCGATCGAGATTGGCCGCCGCGCGATCCCTTCGCATCTCCGCCCTTCTTTTCAGGAAGCGGAAACTTACATCAAGGAAAAGGCTCCAGAGGCCGCGGCCGATGCGCCTGCCGCTGAACCTGCCACTGAACCTGCCACTCCCGCCGCTTAACAATTCGAGGACATGCCGTGAGCGGGAAGCCACCGATTATCGTCATCAAGAAAGTAAGCGGGCACGGCGGACACCATGGAGGTGCGTGGAAAGTGGCCTACGCCGACTTCGTGACTGCCATGATGGCTTTGTTCATCGTACTTTGGTTGATGAACAGCAGCGTTAAGATCCAGAAAGCCGTGGGCGGATATTTCAAGGACCCCACCGGGGTAGCGAGCAAGATCGGCAGCAACATGCAGGGCTCCGGGGTGAGTTTTGCAGTCACTAAGGACAACATGGCGGAACTGAAAGATGCGCTGCAAAACGCCATGCGGCAGGTCCCCAATTTCGATAAGTTGAAAAATCATATCGACATGACGATTACTTCAGAGGGGCTGCGCATCGAACTTTTGGAATCGGCAACCAGCACATTCTTCAATAGCGGGAACGCGGAACCGAACATTGATGGCCAGGATATTTTGACATCGCTCGCCACGGAACTGGGAAAACTGCCGAATAAGATTGCGGTTGAGGGACATACCGATTCCAAACCCTATTCACAGCGGGGGAACTACGGGAATTGGGAGCTCTCCGCGGATCGCGCCAATGCGGCCCGGAGATTGATGCAGCAACACGGCATTCGGGCGGATCAGATCATGCAGGTCAGGGGTTTCGCCGATCAACGGCCGCGCAAACCTGAAGCCCCGCTCGATCCCTCCAATCGGAGGGTTTCGCTGATCGTCGAATATCTGGATAAAACCGCGGACTCCGAAAAGATTGATCCTGGCGCGGACAAGGAAGGAGCGATTTCTCCGGAATCGCAGCCTGCCACAGCGCCTTCAACGGAGCATTGAGCAGCTATGGTCGAGTAGCACAGGCTTCAGCCTGTGAGGTTTTGGTCCTGAGCCCGTTGGAACGCCGCGCGTCCAGTGTGCATTTTCACTTCTGCGAACCCAAAAACCTCACAGGCTGAAGCCTGTGCTACAAAAACCGGCTTCGCATCGAAACGCGGTACGGCGCATCAAACTCGCAAGTGAGAACAGACACTAATAGTGCGTTTGTGAGAAATCCAGGCTAGCCGCCGGCATTTGGTTGACGGGCAGGATTCGCTCTTGCTCCCATGCGGTAACCCGCGCCACGAACAGTGTGGATGAGTCTCTCCGTCCCGTCGCCATCTATCTTTCTGCGCAAATAATTGATGTACACGTCGACCACGTTGGTCAGTGTATCCGACGAAAGCTTCCAGACATGATGGATGATCGCGGAGCGCGAAACATTCTGGCCGGCGTTGAGCATAAGGTATTCGAGCAAGCCAAATTCCTTGGGCGTGAGTTCGATGCATCGGCCGTTGCGATGTACGGCTCGACGCACGCGATCCAACTCCAGATCCAAACTGCGCAAGACCGGCTCGAACGGCAGACTGCTCCTGCGTAGCAAAGCCCGCACACGAGCCGAGAGCTCGGAAAAAGCGAACGGCTTGGTTAAATAATCGTCGGCGCCCGAATCGAGGCCGTCGACGCGGTCTTCCACGCGCGCGCTTCCCGTGAGGATCAGTACGGGCAAATGGGGCCTGGTGCTGCGGACTTGGCGGAGAACCTCCATGCCGCTGATATCGGGCAGATTCAAATCCAAAATGACGAGGTCGCATGGGCCGGTCTCCATCATCTGTGAGACTTGGCGGCCCGCGGTCGCAATCCGCACCTCATAGTGTTCGCTTTCGAGTCCGCTGGAAAGAAATTTCGCGACGGGTGCGTCATCTTCCGCAATTAGAATATGCATAAGAAAAATAGCCTCTAATGGAAATGGAATCTCAGCGGAAGGGTAACTCCAGTTTCCTCGCCACATTAGAGGATGTCAAGAGAAGGAAGTTGAGGGCGTGCTCAAAGTGGTCAGGATGAAACGTAGAGCGGGCGTATTTGCGCAAGTGGCATTCGACTGACGATGGCAAAGCCGGTGCGGAGCCGGACACGAATGTCAATTCAGGAAGTTTTCTCCTGCTTTGACCCCGTTGGAATTTACTCACTTTTGTATCCCGTGTGTTTCCCGCGCCAATTCGTTGTTCTGTTTGGAAGTGAAATGGCTCGGTGTAAGAAGCCGATCAGCAGGTGCTAGAGGGTTTGTCTCCGCCCATATCGATTAGGTATTCCTAATGATCGAACGGGAAAAAGGAGACAGGGGGGAGAGGAATATGGCAATCGCAGAAACGCACTTGGTGCTTCGCAACTCACGAGTGCTTATCGCCAGCTCCAACGAGGAATTCCGCAGGCAGTGGGTTGGGAATCCGCAATTTGACGCGGCCGATATTGAGGAAGCGGCGGGAGGCGCGGACGCATTGGCGAAGCTGGAATCGCAGGGCTGGAGCGAAGTGCTCTTGGACCGGCGGCTGCATGACCTCGACGTGAGCGAAGTGATCAGCATAATTCGGTTGCGCCATCCGCATTTGTTGGTGCGCCTGGTGGATTCCGATTTGCGTCTTGGGGAGTCGCAAGACTCTCCGTCAACGGCGGACGAAACCGCTGTCGCGGGCGTGGATGCGCCTTCCCATGACGCGAGCGATGCAAGGAAAGCGCCATTTGACGAAGAGATTTCACTCGTCGAAAAACGGGAGACGGAGGCGGTTCAACCTCGTGTCGAACCCTTGCCGGGAATGCTGGGTGTCGGCCCGGGGCTCGAACAAATCTTCAAGTTGGCGCGGCTGGTCGGCCCTCGCCAAACGACCGTTTTAATCACAGGAGAAACCGGTACGGGCAAGGAACTCGTCGCGCGCGGAATCCATCAAATCAGCCCGCGCTCGAAAAACCCGTTTGTGGTGGTGAATTGCGCGGCCATCCCCGAGCAATTGCTCGAAGCGGAACTTTTTGGCCATGCGCGCGGAGCGTTTACCGGCGCCGTGCAGTCGCGCCTGGGACGAATTCACGTCGCGCATGGCGGCACATTATTTCTCGATGAAGTCGGCGAGCTGCCGCTGAGCATGCAGGCGAAGCTCCTGCGTTTCCTGCAGGACGGCGAAGTCCAGCGTCTCGGAAGTTCGGATATTTTCCGCGTGGACGTGCGCATGATTTCCGCAACCAACGTAAACCTTCTCCGTTGCGTCCAAGAAAAACAATTTCGCCAGGACCTTTACTACCGGCTGGCTGTATTTCCGATCGAGCTGCCGCCGCTGCGTCAGCGAAGAGAAGACATCGTGCCCTTGGCGGAGCATTTTCTTGGCGCCCTGTCCAGCCAAACGTGTGTCCCCGGCAAGAGAATCTCGCTGTCCGCGGCGTCCGTGTTGCGCCAGCATCTGTGGCCGGGGAATGTTCGCGAACTGCAACACGCCGTCGAACGCGCATTCATTTTGGCCGGAGACGAACGCCAACTCCGCGCCTCGCATTTCAACCTTCCCGCCACAATCGCCCTCCCCTAAGAGAAATCTAAGCGTGCAGGCGCGCGGTTGGCCCGCGCCTTGCACGTCCCTGGGCATGACGATTCTGCCCAGTGCCCGGCAAAAAGAGCGCAGCCTTCGACACGGCACTCCCGCGCGCCACGATGCCGAACGCTCCCTGGTCCGCGCCTTCACGACATTCACGCAGGCCGCGGACTCTCTCGAAAAATCCTATGGCCAGTTGCAATCCGAGGTAGCGCGGCTCGGCGGCGAACTCGAACGCGCCAACACCGAATTGACGCGCAGTCTCGAGGAAAACACCCGCGTTCGTGGTTTCCTCGCACAAATCTTGGAAGGATTGCCTTGTGGCGTGCTCGTATTCGATGCAACCCAAAGGCTGCGCGTCATCAACCCCGAAGCTCGCCGGTTGCTGACGCTGGATCCCTCATGGCTGCCTGAAGAAGGCGTAGCGTGGCCGGCGGTGATCGATCGGCTCCTGGCGGAATCTTCCTCCAAAGCTCCCGCCGCGGAACGCGAATGGCTCCTGGACGATCCCGCCGGCACTCGCTTCCTTGGCATCACGCAAGCACAGGTGCTGGGAAGTGAGGGACACCAAGACGAAACGATATGCATCCTGCGGGACATGACGCAGGAAAGGCGGCTGGCAACCGAGCGCGAAAAAGCGCGGCGCAATCAAGCGCTCGCGGAAATCGCCACTGTCCTGGCCCACGAAATCCGCAATCCTCTGGGCAGCCTCGAACTATTTGCGGGACTTTTGGCGGATTCGACGGCAGCCACGTCGGAAAGCAGTCAATGGGTGGGCCACATCCAAGCTGGATTGCGCACGCTCGCGGCGACAGTCAATAACGTTCTCCAGTTCCACAGCCAGCCGTGCCCCGAGCCAATCCCCACGCACTTGGACAGGCTGCTGCGCGAGACTGTCGATTTTCTCGGCCCGCTCGCGCGCCAGCGGGGAATGCAAGTTCGCCTCAACAATCGCGCTGGAAAAGTCCTGGTGCATGCGGATCCCAACAGACTGCAACAGGTTTTCCTAAATCTCGCGCTCAATGCGTTCCGTGCCATGCCGCCCGGTGGCTGCCTGGTGGCGAGCGTGGCTTGGGCCTCGCCGTCCCGCACGGCGGGACCGCAGGTGCAGATTGACTTTGAAGACCAAGGCATCGGCATGGTGGCTGAGGAAATTGAAAAAATCTTCGAGCCCGGCTTCACGACACACGCGGGAAGTCCCGGGCTGGGGCTTTCGGTCTGCAAGAAAGTGATCGAGCAGCACGAGGGAACGATTCGCGTGCACAGCGCCCCGCGACTGGGCAGCACGTTTACGTTGACATTGCCGGCAGCGGGGGAGTTGGAATGAGCGCAAGCACAGTCCTGGTAGTGGACGACGAAGCGGGAATGCGGGCAGCGCTCGAGGCCAGCTTCCGCCGCGATGGCTGGGATGTGACGACCGCCAGCGGCACGGCGGAAGCCCTCGCAAAATTTCGCCGCATGCCGTGCCCGCTCGTCGTTACGGATGTGCGTATGCCGGACGGAGACGGTCTGCAGGTCATGCAGGGCGTGCGCGAGATGGCGCCGTCCACCGCCGTGATTTTTCTGACCGCGTACGGCACCGTTACCGATGCGGTCCAGGCGATCAAGGAAGGCGCCTGCGACTATCTCATGAAGCCCGTTTCCTTTGACCGGTTGCGGGAGGCGGCTGAAAGAGTCTTGGCGTTTGCACGCACATCGTCGAGGGGAAAACTACAGTGCGCGTCCGCGCCGGAATTGATCGGGCATTCGCCTGTATTTCTGCAACTCCTCGATCGGGTGCGTCAGGTGGCGCGGACGCCTGCGGATGTATTGATCGAAGCGGAAAGCGGAACGGGCAAGGAGCTGATTGCACGGATGATTCACCGCACCAGCGCGCGGCGAGAGGGCCCCTTTATAGCGGTGAACTGTTCCGCATTTCCGAATCACTTGCTGGAGAGCGAACTGTTCGGCCACGTGCGCGGCGCGTTTACTGGCGCGACTGGCGCCAAACCCGGTAAGTTCGAGTTGGCCAACGGCGGCACGCTCCTGCTCGACGAAGTCGGCGAGATGCCGCTTGAGCTTCAGCCGAAACTTTTGCGCGTACTGCAAGAACGCGAAGTGGATCCGCTGGGCAGCACGCGGACCGTGCCGCTCGATGTTCGCGTGATTGCCACGACCAATCGGTCGCTCCGCGCAACCATCGCCGCCGGAGAATTTCGCGCCGATCTTTACTATCGTTTGAATGTCCTGCCGCTGACGGTGCCTCCCCTGCGCAAACGCCGCGAGGACATTGCCGAACTTGCCGCTCATTTTTTAAGCAAGCATGCCCCGGACACCGCGCCGTCTTACCACATCGCCCCGCAGCTTGCCTCTGGCCTTGAGGCGTACAGTTGGCCGGGAAACGTCCGCGAGCTGGAGAACTTTATTCGCCGCGCTCTGGCGCTTGCGAATGGCCACGTTCTCGGCGCCGAACTGCTTCGACATCTGGAGGCCTCGCCTGAGATACCCTGTTCGAATTCGCTCGAGGCCGGAGTTTCACTGCGAGACGCCGAGCGTCAGCTCCTGGAACGCACGCTGGAGGCGACAGGAGGAAACCGCACGCGCGCCGCCGAATTGATGGGCGTGAGCCTGCGGACCGTTCGAAACAAAATCCGCAATTACGGCCTCCCGGCACGGAGAATCGTATGAGCGTGATGGACACTTCGCAGTTGATTTTGATCGAGCGGTTTCTTGACTTGGCTACGGTGCGGCAGTCCCTGCTGGTCAGCAACATCGCCAATGTCGACACGCCCGGCTACCGAACGCAGGATATCGACTTCCACGGTGAGCTGGCGCGCGCGCTAGGCCAGGAATCCGGCGCTCCGGTGCTTCCGATGACGCGCCTGGTGCCCGGCTTAATGTCGCGGCCGGATGGGAACAACGTCAGCGTGGATCGCGAAGGCCTTTTGCTGGCCGAGTTGCAACTGAAATATCAAGCGGCCATACAGGCCATGAAGGCGGAGTTCAATTACGTTCGATACGCCATACACGAGGGGGTATAAGAGCCTGTCTAGCAATTTGGGAGTGTTTGTGGGTCGTGGCTTAAGCCACGACATGGGCGTCGCAAAATGAGGACGGCTTTAGCCGCTGAAGTTTTGATTTTGCGGATCTCATACAGATTCTTTAAATAATATGAACCTTTTTGGAATGCTACAAATCAGCGGATCAGCATTGCTGGCCGAGCGCGAGCGCGCCGAATTGTCGGCCAGCAATCTTGCGAACGCGGAAACCACACGCACGATTGAGGGCGGACCCTATACGCGCCAAAACGTCGAGTTTGCCGCGCGGCATCCGATTTCGACCGGGTTCGCCGCAACCTTGACGAGCTTCACCGATTTGCATACCCAGGGCGTGCAAGTCGTCGGAGTTTTCCAGGACCCCTCCGCGCCAGTGCGGCGGTACGATCCCGGTCATCCGGACGCCGACGCGACAGGTTACGTTAGTTTCCCGAATGTGAATCCCGTGGAAGAGAGCGTCAACCTTGTGGAAGCCGCGCGGTCCTATCAACTCAATATTTCGGCCATACAAACCACCAAGGCGATGATTCAATCGTCAATTTCGATAGTCCAATAAGGCGGCGTGTCAGGGAGGGTTTCCATGGCGAATACGATTCAAGGATTGCCGGTTTCGGATTTAGGTTCAACAGAAACCCGCGCCACGGTCGGCTCTGGCGACCAATCCGATTTTTTCGAGACGCTGCAAGGCGCGATGAACCAGGTCGAGCAATTGCACACCGACGCGCAGGGGAAAGTCGCCGGGATGCTCGACGGTACTGGCGACGACGTTCATTCGGCCATGATCGCGGTGGAGAAGGCCGGTCTGGCGTTCGAGATGATGGTGCAAGTTCGTAATAAGATCGTGCAGGCATACCAGACGGTCTCCCAAATGCCATTCTGATTGGCACAACGAAATCACACACGCCACGCGGCACGGGGAATGCTGCGTCGGGAATTTCGCGGATGTATCTAACCGACGGCCATGGACAAATCCTTGGAACAAGTCCGGGCATTTTTGCGCGGCCTGGGCGTCACTCAGAGATTTCTGCTCGGCGGAAGTGTCATCTTGGTGGCGCTGGTGATCTGGTTGTTTGTGCGCCTGTTCGGCGCAATCGATTTCAAGACCGCCTATACGGGACTCGACCCCACGGATGCGCAGAAAATCATTCAGCGCCTGACCCTGGAAAACATTTCCTACCAGCTGTCGTCCGACGGAACGACGCTCGATGTTCCGGCCGACCGGCTGGATCGCGTGCGTGTGGAAATGGCGTCGCAGAATCTTCCCCACACCGGGCGAATGGGATTTGAGTTGTTCGACAAACCAAATTGGTCGAGCAGCGATTTCTCCGAGCGCGTGAACTACCAGCGCGCTCTGGAGGCCGAACTCGAACGCACGATCGAGACCATGGATACTGTCGAATCCGCGCGCGTCCATTTGGTCTTGCCGCATGAATCGCTTTTTACCACGGAAGAGCGTCCGGCCAAGGCGGCCGTCGTCGTGAAGCTGCGCACGCAAAGGCTGGCCGATCAGACCGTCAACGCCATCGCCAATCTCGTTTCCAGCGCCTGGGAGAATCTTTCTCCCGATGACGTCACCATTGTTGGGGCCGATGGGCGGCTGCCCCTGCTCGGTGGAAAATCAGGCCCCGCCGGAGCGCGCCGCGGTTTGGCCGATCTCGAGACCACTCTGGCCGAGCGCATCGTGCAGACACTCGCTCCGGTCGTCGGCACGGACCACGTAAAGTCCAGTGTCACGATCGACTACAACCCGGACTCCGGCGAGAGCACGCAAGAGCTCTACGATCCCAACGTTACGGCCATCGTCACTTCGCAACTCACCCAAGACCAATCGACCAGCACGTCCGCGGCGGGAATTCCCGGCACACCGAGCAATGTGCCGAGCGCGCCGCCAACACCGAATCCAGCACAACCCAACGCGACGACACCGGCGCCGGCAAAGCCTGGCGATGTGGTTTTGGGCATGCGAAGTGAAAGCAAGTCATTTGTGGTGAGCAAGACGGTTCACCACACCATCGAGCCGGCGGGACAGATTAAGCGCCTGGCCGCGGCGGTTCTCGTCGATGACCTCGTGGTGGTGAAAGACGTCGGCGGCAAACCGCAGGAGACCCGCACGAAGAGAACGCCAGAGGAGATGAAACAGCTCCAGGATCTGGTCCGTGCAGCCCTTGGGTTCAATGAGAAGCGGGGCGATGAACTTTCCATACAGAATATTTCTTTCCAGGTGCCGCCCGTCGAAGTTCCGACGGCGTTGTCACCCGTGCAGAGAACTTTGCGAATCATTGACCCGTGGATCGGGCTGTTGCGATACGTCGGACTCGCGGCTCTCTTCCTGGTGATTTATTTTCTGATTCTCCGGCCGGTCAAAAAGCAGGTTGTCGCAACCCTGAAAGCTTTGCCGGCCCGGAGCGAACAGGCGGGCCTGGCCCCTGACGAGGGGAAGAAGGCCCTTTCCAGACCGGTGAGTTTCGCCGAGATGGAACAAGAACTACAGAACGACTTATCTGATACCAACTCGGAAGTGATGCGCACCGTCGTCTTGAAGAGGCATCTGGTAGCTAAAGTGAAGAAGGAGCCGGAGGGAGCCTCGCGCCTGGTGCAGACCTGGGTGCGTCAGGGTACGCAGGAGTAGGAATGAGCGCCGAGACCCCAACTCTAACCGGAATGCGCAAAGCAGCCATCCTCCTGGTCGTCCTGGGTGATGAAGCGGCCAGCGCGGTCTACAAGAATCTCCCGGAAGAGGACCTCCGTTCGATCACACAGGAGATCACGGACCTTACCTACATCTCTCCCGAAACCGCGGCCGCTGTCTTACAGGAATATCATCGCCTTACGATCACGCAAGAATATCTGGCGCAGGGTGGTCCCGCGTACGCGTCGAATTTGCTGGTGAAAACGTTCGGCGAAGCCGGAGCAAAATCCCTTCTGGACCAGGTGTCACAGGCGCAGGAGGGAGCCATGCGCAATCTCAACACGCTGCAAAAGGCCGATCCGCAGCAACTCGCGAAATTCATCCAAGGGGAACACCCGCAGACGATCGCGCTCGTGCTGGCCCACATGAACGCCAAAGCGGCGGCCGCAGTCTTAGGCTTGCTGCCGGAAAAATTGCGCGGCCAGGCCGTGACGCGCATGGCCCAGATGCAGCAGTTTTCGCCTGAAATGGTTCAGAAAATTTCATTGATTTTGAGCCGCAAAATGCTTTCGCTCGGCGAACAGAGCCGCCGAGGCTTTGGAGGCATCAAAGCGGTCGCGGACTTGTTGAACACCGTGGACGCTCGCCTCAGTACCACCATCTTGGAAGCGGTGGAGCAGGACAGCCCGCAATTGGCCGTCTCGATTCGCAATTTCATGTTTACGTTCGAGGATTTTTTGGAAGTCCCGGAAGCCAGCATCCGCGAACTTCTGGGCCAGGTGGACAAGAAATCTCTGGCCATGGCTCTCAAGGGCGCTTCGGAAGACCTCAAGAACCACTTTTTCAAGTCCATGTCCACGCGTGCAGTCGAGATGCTGAAAGAAGACATGGATTCGTTGGGGCCCATACGATCCCGCGAAGTAAACCAGGCGCAACAGGACTCCATTGCGTTGGCGCGCAAGCTCGAAACGCAAGGAAAAATGGTTCTCAAGAATGAAGCGGATGACGCCTTTGTCGTCTAAACATTCATCAGGCCACAACGACCCGGCGGGAGCGAAGGTATTTACCTATCCGCCGATGCCGGAGGAAAATTCCGGCGATACGAATAAATCACCGGAAGGGAGACGCCTGTGGGCAGAGGGAGTTGGGGGAAGGGGCAGCCCCAACCAGCCTACCGCCGAACAAAAGGTGCAGCAATCCCGGGACCGAGGTTTCGAGGAAGGAAAGGCCTCTGCCCGAATCGAATTTGAACAAAGCCTGACTCAATTGCGCGCGGAAATCGGCAAAGCGCTGCATGACTTCTCCGCGGAGCGCGATTCGTATTTCCACCGCGTTGAAGGAGAGGTTGTTCGCCTGGCTCTCGCTATCGTGCGCAAGATCCTGCACCGGGAGTCTCAGGTGGACCCGCTTTTGCTAGCGGGTGTGCTGCGCGTGGCTCTGGAAAAAGTCGGCGCCAACACAACTACTCGCCTCCGGGCCAACCCAGCCGACATCAATGTTTGGCGCGATTATTTTTCGCAGGCCCGGGAGAATTTCCCGGCGCCGGAGCTGGTCGGTGACCCGGACCTGGAACCCAGCCGCTGCATACTTGAAACAGAACTCGGTGCGACAGAGATCGGTCTCGAAACACAGCTGAAGGAAATCGAACAGGGTTTCCTGGATTTGCTCGCCCAGAGGCCGGGACCTCGCTGATGGCTTCGCAGGACCTGCTGGATTCTTATTTCAAGCGGCTCGATGAATTCTCCACGCTTCGCTGGGTGGGACGCGTCACCAAAGCCGTGGGGAATCTGATCGAATCCGAGGGCCCCTATGGCTCGGTAGGGGAAGGCTGCGGCATCATCACCGCCGATGGAAAAACCTACGCCGGCGAAATTGTTGGCTTTCGGGGACGCACAGTGCTTTCGATGCCGCTCGAACGTCCCGCGGGGGTGCGTTATGGCGATCGCATTGTCAGCCGCGGCACGCGGCCCTTCATTCCCGTTGGGCCAGGTCTGCTCGGACGCGTGTTGGACGGAGCGGGCCGGCCGCTCGACGCGCAGGGCGCGTACCAAACACGCGAGCATTGGCCCTTGTTTAGAGAAGCGCCGCTGCCGCTCGCGCGCATGCCGATCAAAGATCCGATCGGATGCGGGATTCGCGCCATCGATGGATTCATCACTTGCGGACGGGGCCAGCGCGTTGGAATTTTTGGCGGCAGCGGCGTGGGAAAGAGCACGTTGATCGGGATGATGGCGCGAGGAACCTCCGCGGATTTGACAGTGCTCGCGCTCGTGGGAGAGCGAGGGCGCGAGGTGCGTGATTTTCTCGAAGACGCCCTGGGTGAGGAGGGCCTGCGGCGATCCGTGCTAGTGGTTTCAACTTCCGATCAATCGCCCTTACTTCGCATTCGCGCGGCGCTGACGGCGACGGCCGTCGCGGAATATTTTTGCAGTCTCGGAAAGCATGTTCTTCTGGTCGTTGATTCACTGACGCGCTTTGCGATGGGGCAGCGCGAAATCGGTCTTGCCACAGGTGAGCCTCCTACGGCAAAGGGATACACACCTTCCGTATTTTCGCTGCTTGCCCGGTTGATCGAACGCGCCGGTCATTTTGGAACCGGAAGCATTACGGCGTTCTATACGGTTTTGATGGAAGGTGACGACCAGCAAGATCCTCTGGTCGATGCCGTGCGCGCGCTTCTCGATGGTCACATTGTGCTGGACAGGAAACTTGCTGTTCAGGGGCATTACCCTCCGATTTCCATTCTCGACAGCCTCAGCAGGTTAATGCCGGCCGTAATTTCGTCCCAGCATCTGGCGAAGGCGCGCCACCTGCGGCAGTTACTTTCTTCCTACGCTGCCGCGGAAGACTTGATTCGCATCGGGGCCTACCAAAAAGGGGCCGACCGCGTACTCGATCAGGCGCTCATTGTTCTCCCGGCCGTCAACGCGTTTCTCCAGCAGAATCGCACCGAGACTGCGCCGCTGGAACAAAATCTCACCGCGCTGCTTGCCTTGCCAGGGTAGAAATCCAATGGCATTCCAATTTTCACTCGAAGCGGTTTTGCATTTACGGCGAGGGCAGGAACACGTAGAACGTCTGAAACTCGAGGCCATCCTTTCGGAACAGGCCAAAACGCGGGCCAGTCTCGAGGAGTTGATACTTAGTCATTTCGAATTGCGACGTCATTTCCAGCAGGACCTTGGCAGTGGCCTGGTCGGTTCGGAATTGCAGCATGAAGCTTTGCGGGAGGCCAACGTGACGTCACTGCGCACGGTGCTACGGGCCCGCCTGGTGGAACTCGATCAACAACGCTGGGCGCAGGCGCGAATTTTCTCAAAGGCCCGGCAGAACCGCGAGGTTCTAGAAAGTTTGCGGCTTCGCAAGCTCAATCTCTATCGCATCGACCAGGGCCGGCACGAACAGCAGGAACTCGACGACCTCTTCTTGATGCAGCAGGGAATCGGGGTCGACGAATAGATGTTGCCGGGTCGTTAGGCAAAGGTTGCCGTTCTCACCTTCGTCGTATGCGCCTCGAATGACAGCACTGATAACCGTAGGCCTATCTCCTTTCTTTCGTTAAGCCCTGAAAATCAGTGCGGCCGTTCGAACCCATGTTGCAGTGGCGTCTCGCTTGCTCTATCGCCTGGGGCGGTTGCCCGAGGCGAACTCTGGATGCAGGCTGTGTCCATTTCGAATGTGTTGCCGGCGAAGTCACCGGTTTCCGGTGCCGCGTCTTTACTTTATCCTGCGCCGCAGGAATGGTCGCCGTTTGCAGCGATATTGCGGACGAAGCTGAATGCAGGCAATGACGCGGCGAAGTTGCCCGCTGGCAGGGCCAAGGATTCCGCGCGCGCGCAGGATTTCGCAAGTACTACTTTAAGTATTCCGGGAGTCGCACCTCAACTATTGGAGTCCGTGCTTTGTTCACGCGTGCCTGCTGCGCAGCCACGCTCTGATCCGGCGAACGCAACGGTCATTGACAGCGCACCCAATCACAATCCGGTTTCCGCGATTGCGAGTCCACAATTGCCCGCATCGGCGGATTCGCGAAGCCTCATTGCGGATCGCTCTGTTCGAACGAATGCGCCGCCGGTCGTCACCGTTTCCCAATTTGTTGCCAACATCGCGACTCTCGATTCGAAGCTGATTACACAAATTGCGGACACGGCTCCAAATCGCTATGCGCCTTACAACTTAGCTTCCACTGGCCCGCCAAAAGGACAGGGCGACGCCGCTATTCCTGATGCAGTCGGTACGCCATCGGACGCGCAGAACCTTTCCTCGGCTCCATCCGCGCGAACAAACGTGCCAACGGTTGCGGGCAACGCGAGTTTCGATCCAAAACTGATTATGCAAATTGGGGATGGGGCTCTGAATCACTCCACCTCTTCCAACTTGCGCTCCGCGGGGACTCCACTTGGGCTTGACTACGCTAAAAGTCCGGATGCGAGCGTCGCTCAGCCGGAATCGCAAAAGTTCTCTTCGACCCAATCCGGTCAAACGAATGCGCCTGCGGCTGGCGAGGTTCCCCAACCGGGCGCGAACATCGTGGCGTTCGATCCGAAACTGGTTGTGAAAATTGTGGATGCTGCTCCGAATGGCTACGCGGCGCCCAACTTGCCCTCAAGCAGTGACTCCTCGAGTGCGCGGAATCTCTTCTCAGCTTCGTCGGTTCCAACAGGCGCTCCACCGGGCGCCACGGTTCCCCAACCTTCTCCGCATCCGGCAATTCCCGACGTGAATTCCGGCGTAACGGTCATGAACGCGGACCTGAATCACGAGACTCCGTCCAGGTTGTCTCCAGCGGGCACCCCGGGAGGCCAAGACGGCGCCAAGGCGACTCAACCGGACGCCAAGCCCGTAGCGCTGAACTCCCCTGGCGTTCCGAACTTGCAGATTCTCCGAGTGAATAACGCCGGACTCGAATTATTGAATTTTCAAACTAGCGAAGCGGCGCCCGTACAGGCAACTGCCTTCGGGCAAACCCCGCAATCCGCGGCGACCGACAATACTTCGCGGGTCAATCCGAAATCGGAATTAGGCACGGCAGCGGTGGCCTCCGCAGCGCCTGTGCAGACGGCCACAAAGACGATGGCGCCAGGTGTCTCGACGCCCACTTTCCGCGAAGCCCTGCAATCACAAGGAGCAAATATCGCGCCGCTGGGGCCCGCCGGAGTGGCTCCGGCAAGGCCGCAGTCGAAGGGCACCTCGAACGACTCGCAGGGAAACGACGCAAGTGTAAAATCAGAGCACGCATCGAATTCTTCCGCTGGCCGCGTGGATGGGAAGGGATTCGGCCAAACTCTTGAGACGGCGGGCGCAACTGCAGGCAGCGTGCACTCAGCATCTCCCGATTCGACCATCGTTGGCGCGGCAATGCAGGCGCCGGTCGAGTCACGCACTGCGAACGAAGATGTGAAACTTGGCGGGAACAACGCTGCGTCGTTGCCGCAAGAACAGCCGATGCACACCGCAGCCGGGGCGGACCAGACCATCGTGAGCTCCGCGCGGTTGATGGATCATCCATGGCAGACAGAGATTCGCATCGAAATGCAGTCGGACTCGCTTGGAGGCGTCGAACTCCGGGCGCACATTAGCGGCAATCAGATCGGCGCTTCCATCGCCGTGGAGCATCACGATGCCCAGGTCTTACTCGCCAATGATTTGCCGGCGTTGCACAACGCGCTAGTCGAAAAGAATTTGCGCATCGATTCATTGAGCGTTTCGCAAGGCATGCCCAGTTCGACAGCGGGTGGACCGGGAAGCGACGCAAGCCATCGGGGATTTTCGCAGACCCATCCGAAAGCGGTTTACGCGAGGCTGGATGAAGCGTCGGTTCCCGTCCCGGAGTCTCCCGCAGAGTATTTGGGTGCAACCCATGTGAATGCCCGGCTGAGCGTACTGGCATGAAGTCCGAAATTCGTATCGAGGAGGAAGGAATATGCAAGTGAACAATCTCGCGTCAACAATCACACCCGCGGCGACAGCGGGACCCAGCAGCTCAAATTCATCGGCGGCGAGCACGCCGCTCGGCGATCCCAATTTGTTCATTACGTTGCTAACGGCCCAGCTGCAGGCGCAGGACCCGCTCAATCCCATGAGTCCCCAGGACATGGTAAACCAGCTGACGCAAGTGAGTTCCTTGCAGCAGTTGATCAGCATCAATCAGACCCTGACAAATCTTTCGACTGGCACTTTGCCCAACACGACACCACCAACCAATCCGACAGGCAACACACAATAGGAGAAAACCATGCCATCCTTTTCAACACCGCTTTCCGGTTTGAACGCGAATTCGCAGGACCTCTCTGTGATCGCCAACAACCTCGCAAATCTCAACACAGTGGGGTACAAAGCCGCCGTGGCGAATTTTCAGGATCTCTTTTACCAACAGATCGGGACCAACGGCGCCGGCGATCCCGTACAGGTCGGCGTGGGAACCACGGTCAGCGCGATCGGAGGACAGTTCACGCAAGGCAGCATCGAATCCACGGGCGTCCCCACCGATGTGGCCATTCAAGGCGGCGGTTTTTTCACATTGTCGAAGAGTGGATTGCAGGAGTACACGCGGGCCGGAAATTTCTCCGTGGCCGCGGATGGTTCTCTGACCACTGCGGACGGGGGTCTCGTTCAAGGCTACGAAGCGGTCAACGGTGTTCTCAATCCCAACCAAACGTTGGGAACCGTCTCGATTCCGCCTGGCTTGACGAGTCCGCCGAAACCAACTTCAAATGTGGCCCTCACGCTTAATCTGGATTCCGGAACGGCTGTCGCGCCGAGCCCGGCAAGCCAACAGACGGGCGCCGGTATTTTGCCCGCTACGGTTCTCAGGACGGGCAGCGTGCTGGCGATCTCAGACGGGACGAATGCATTCTCTTACACCACGCTCGCAAACGACACGCTCAACAATGTCATTACCGCAATCAACGGCAACGCGAATTTCACTGCCAGCCTATCCGGGAATTCTCTGGTGATCTCGGCGCGCAACGGCAAAGCCATCACATTCACCACCAACACGCTGACGGATGCCGCGGCGGGAACACAGGCGGAAGCTTTTGCCGCGTCCGGCACGTCAACCGTCGGCACGTTCAGCACCTCAGTTGCCGTCAACGACGCGCTCGGCGCTTCCCATACCTTGACTTACACATTTACGAAGACTGCCGCCAATGCATGGAATTATTCGGTTTCGATTCCGGCCGCCGACGTTGGCGCAGTGGGAAATCCTGTTGTCCTGAAAACGGGAACGATGGCCTTCAACGGCGCCGGTCAATTAATCACCCCGGCGGCCGATGTGGCAGGCATAGGAATTTCAGGATTTGCCGATGGCGCAACCAATCTCACATTCAATTGGCAACTCTACGACGCTAACAAGTCGGGGCTGCTCACGCAGGTTGCCGGGACTTCCGCAACTTCCTCAACCCTGCAGAACGGCTATCCCAGCGGCACGCTCAGCAGCTTCACCATCGACAGCACCGGCATCATCGAAGGAATTTTTAGCAACGGCCAGACGGTCCCGGTAGGGCAAATCGCGCTGGCGACGTTCTCCAACCAGCAAGGACTGTTGCGCAATGGCTCAAACGACTTTCTTCCGACGTTGGCGTCCGGAGCGGCCAATGTGGGACAACCGGGCGCAGCCGGCAGAGGGACGCTCACAGGAGGATCGCTGGAGCTCTCCAACGCCGACATCGCCACCGAATTTTCCAAATTGATTCTTGCCGAGCGCGGGTACGAAGCCAACGCTCGCGCGATCACAACATTCGATCAGGTCACGCAGGCCGCGATTAACCTGAAGCAGTGACGAATTTCCCCGTCGGCCCGTAAGATCCCGTTCCCCGCGCCGCGAACGCGGGGGACGGGTCCCCTTTGCTTATAGGCTCAACAAGGAGTCCGCGAAAATGGTGACCACGGGATCGACTAGAACTCGTAGGGCTGTGTTGACTCGCTTCGTGATGCCGGTGGTGGTTGCTGTAGCCCGCGTCTTCAGACGCGGGGATTTTTCTAGCCATTGGCAAGCAAACCCTCGCCTCTAAAGAGGCGAGCTACAATTTTTGCTCCGCCAGGATAGTCCTAGAGTTTCTTAATGAGAGTCCCCCTATCTGGACGCAGTGGGGTGGCCTCGCAAAAGTGTCCTTGATGGAACCTTTCTAAGGAAGGCGCAACTCTTGCGCCTGCAAGCGATTGCCCGAACATCCCACTTCTATTTTCGAAGATTGAAAAATCGCGTTCGGTGCGTCAATTGCATTCTGGATGCTTGTTATGGCAGCGGGTGGAGCAAACCAAGTTCTTCCGGCAGCGGCCTCGGGGCCGCGTCGAAAAAAGTCCGGCAGCAGAGCGTTTGTCGTGGGCGTGGTGCTGTTCTTTGGAATTGGCTTCGAAGTCTGGCGAATTTATTTTCGGTCCAGCCCGGCGAATACGGCGGATCAGACGCAAGTGTCGTCTTCGAGGACTGTCCTTCCGCTGGAAAGTTTCACGGTGAATTTGGCGGATCCTGAAGAGGGGCGTTTCCTGCGCACTACGTTGTCATTGGGCGTGGACGGGAAATTACCGGCTCTGTCAAAGCCCGAAAACAAAGATGTCGAAGCGGGGGGAGTTTCAATGGCCACCATTCGCGACACCATCATTACGGTGCTGGCGCAGTGCAAATCCAATGACCTGCTTACACCCGAGGGCAAATCAAAACTTAAGGCAGATCTGGTCAACGCCTTGAATCACGAAGTTCCTGAACTACAAGCGCGGGAAGTCTATTTTACGGAATTTCTGGTTCAGCGGTGACCCATGACAGATGCTCCTGGCACTTCAAGTCCCACGACGTCCGGCTTTTCCCCCGCCATTTGGGAAGAAGCAGGATGGCTGGGGTGCGAACTGAGCGTGGAGCTGCCGGTACACGCCTTCACGGTGCGCGATTTGCTGCAGCTGGCTGCCGGGTCTGTCGTAGAGACCCAATGGAAGAGCGGCGAAGACATGCCGCTGCGCGCTAGCAACCGGCAAATCGGATGGGTGGAGTTTGAAGCGCTTGGCGAAACGCTGGCTGTGCGTCTCACCGAACTGATTTGATTTTTTGTTGGGGGCGGGAGGATTGGACCACGTGTTCGCATGGAATTCAGAAGATGCCGCGCAGCGCACGAAGACCGCCAGTTCGAGGTTGGCCGCGATCTTAAGGCGCATTTTTTCGATGGCTGCGAGCAACCGCCGTGAGCGCAGATTACGCCTCTGCGAGACGCTTTCGCTCGGGGAGAAAAGGTTCATCGCGGTGGTGGAATATGGGAAACAAAAATTTTTACTCGCGGGGACGCAGCAGAATATTTCACTCCTCAAGAGTTTGGACGAAAGCGTTAGGGTGACTGACCGCGCCTCGCAACCGGAATCAGAACCGGATTGAGCAAATTCTATTAAAAATGAGCGATTCGAGAACAATTCGCGCGGCGATCCCGGCACTGATCCTTTATTTTCTTGCAGCGACGCTGATTCTCGTACCCGCCGCAGCTGCCGCGCCGCTGCCCCAGCCCGCGCCGCAAATCCGTTCCATCCCCATACCGGGCTTGAACACCCGCAACGACTCCTTGCCGTGGAGTGTTTTAATTCTGTTCACGATTCTGACGCTTCTTCCAGCACTGCTTTTGTCCATGACGCCGTTCGTGCGCATTCTGATCGTGTTTCATTTCTTGCGCCAGGCTCTGGGCACGCAAACGGCGCCGACCAATCAGACATTAATGGGGCTGGCCCTGTTCCTGACGTATTTCGTGATGCAGCCCGTGGGCATGTCGATCAACAAGATTTCCATTGAGCCGTTCCAGCAGGGTTCGATCACCGCGTGGCAAGCAGTGGAGCGCAGCGCGGCGCCGCTGCGGCAATTCATGTTGAAGTACACGCGCGAGAAAGACCTGGCGCTGTTTGTCGAAATGTCGCGCGAGCCGCGACCGGCCCGGCCTGAGGACCTCTCGATGCGCGTTGTGGCGCCAGCCTACATCATTTCCGAATTAAAGACGGGATTCCAGATCGGCGCGGTGCTGTTTCTGCCGTTTCTAGTGATTGACATGGTTGTGGCGGCGATCACCACGTCGATCGGAATGTTTCAGCTTCCACCTGTGGTGATTTCGACGCCGCTGAAAATTTTGCTATTCGTCGTCGCCGATGGCTGGAACCTCGTGGTCGGATCAACGCTGAAAAGTTTTTTTTGAGGGGGATGGGTGACTGTCGACCACGTGGTGCAGTTGGCGCGTTTGGCGCTGCAGGCGGCTTTCTGGATCACCATGCCGGTGCTGGCGGCGGCGACTGCGATCAGTCTGCTGATCAGCATCGCGCAAGTGATGACTTCGATTCAGGACACCACGGTCATCACGGTGCCGCGGCTCACTGCCGTGGGCGTCATCTTATTCATCCTGACGCCCTGGATGCTCAACCACCTGGTCTCATTCACGATTTTGTTGTTTGCAGATTTTCATCCGTATACCCACTGACAGTTTTGGATCGGGGATTCGTGAACGACGATATTTTGAAATGGCTGGCGCAGGTGGCCACCGTGGCATTGCGGGCTGGAGGAATGCTTACGTTCAGTCCATTCCTCGGCGACCGTGCGATACCAAGTCGCATAAAAGCGGGCCTACTCATCGTGCTCACGGCGCTGCTTTTTCCAGTTGTGGTGACACGTCCCGCGCCGCTGGCTCCCGTGGATTGGGTCCAAATGGTGCTGGGGGAATTGCTGGTCGGTCTTCTGATCGGGCTGAGCCTGCAAGTTGTTTTTGAAGCGATGCAATTTGCCGGGCAGATTTCCGGGATCCAGCTTGGGCTTTCATTGGCCACGCTGTTCGACCCACAGAGCGAAGCGGAATCGACGGCGCTCCCCGTTTTTTTCAATCTGATCACTCTGCTGTTGTTCTTACAGCTGAACGTTCATCACTGGGTGTTGCGAGGGCTGGCGCGCAGCTTCGACTACCTGCCGGTTGGCTCGGCCGTGGCGGGGCAACTCCTGAGCCGTGAGCTGGTGCAAGTCGTGGGAGCGTTATTCGTCCTGGGTATCCAGATTGCCGCGCCCGTTCTGCTGGCGACCCTAATGATCGACATCGTGATTAGTTTCATCAGTAGAGCATCGCCGCAGCTTCCCGCGCTGTTGATGGGTATTCCGGTGAAAAGTTTGACGGGGTACGCCTTGTTGATTGGCGCTGTTGCGCTGTGGCCCGGGATTCTGGAGCGGCGGTTCGCGATGGCTATTGGCGCAGCGGAACGAATGCTGCATCTGGCGCGGTAGGGGGCTGAAAGAAGAGTCGATGGGACAACTTGAATTTCAGCACGTCAGCGGCTAAAGCCGATTTGATCGCGGACGGTTGATGTCACGGCTGAAGCCGTGACCCACAAAGATTCGCGCGTTGGCCGACAGGCTTAGGAGCGTGTCGGCAGACAGAATTAAGAGCGTGTTGGCAAACAGAATCGACAGAAGGGCTGGCAGACGGGGGAAAAGTGGCTGGAGAGGACCGAAGCCAACAGGCAACGCCGAAGCGCAGGCAAGATGCGCGCAAGAAGGGGCAGGTGGTTCGCAGCCGCGAACTCACCAGTGCGCTGGGTCTGCTCTCCGTTGTGCTGCTGCTTGGCTGGCGGGCGGGAATTGGGGTCGGAGCGTGGCACAACTTGCTGTCACAAATGCTGGATCGGAAGAATGCAGGTGAATTGGGAATGATCAACGGAATTGTTTCCGCGCTGGGGGCGACGCTCATGCACTCGGTGGCGGGGCCGTTCGCCGCGGTGTGGACCATCACGCTGCTCGCGAGCCTGGCGCAGGGAGGCATCGTGTTTTCGCCCGAGGCGCTGCAGCCGAAGTGGGGGCGCATGAATCCCATCGCGAACCTGAGCAATTTGTTTTCGACGGCGGGGCTGAGCCGGATGTTGAAATCGCTGATCCCCGTGGTGGTGATTCTGTTTATCGCGATCGGAATCACGCAACGCGATTGGATGTCGATCACTACTTCTTCGCGAGCCAACGTGCGGGTGCTGCTCGGGTGGATGGCCGGCCGATGGTACGAAGTGTCGTGGAAATGCGGATTGGTCCTGCTGGCCTGGTCCGTGGCTGACTATTTTCTGCAACGACGGCATTTGTCGAACTCCCTCAAGATGACCCGGCAGGAAGTCACCCGGGAATCCAGGGACGCGGAAGCTAGCCCGTTGATGCGGGGACAGATTCGGAAGCGGCGGCGTGAACTGCGCAAACGTTGGACGATGAAGGACGTCGAGCGCGCGACCGCCGTGGTGACCAATCCGAACCACTTTGCCGTGGCGCTGGAATATCGGCCGCAAAGTATGTCGGCGCCGATGGTCGTAGCCAAGGGCATGAACGACGTGGCGCTGCGCATCAAGGAAGCCGCGCGCTGGCACAGCATTCCGATCGTTGAAAATCCCGTGCTGGCGCAGGCGCTGTTCCGGGCCACCGAAGTGGGCGAGGCCATTCCGGCAAAGTTGTATACGGCGGTGGCGGAGATTCTGGCGTTCTTGTATCGCACGCAGGCGCACCTGCGCAATTCGATGCAAGCGGCGCGGGCCGCCGCAGGATCACCGTCGGGAGAGGGGAGATAACGTGGTCACGCGCCCCACGACGTTACAGCAACAGTCCTCCACGGATTGGATCGTGCCCGTCGCGACGGTGACGCTGGTCTTCGTGATGATCGTGCCTGTGCCGGCGTTGCTGCTCGATTTGCTGCTGGCCACCAGCATCACGCTCGGCGTGATCGTGCTGCTGGCTTCCTTGTACATACTTCGCCCGGCGCAGTTTTCCGTTTTTCCCACGTTGTTGCTGTTTCTCACGTTGTTCCGGATTTCGCTGAACATCGCCAGCAGCCGCCGGATTCTGCTGCACGGAAACGAAGGGGCAGGCGCCGCGGGGAGCGTCATCGCGTCGTTCGGGCAGTTCGTCGTGGGCGGCAACTACGTGGTCGGCTTTGTGCTGTTCATCGCATTGATCGCTATCCAGTACCTGGTGATCAATCACGGTGCGGTCCGTACGGCTGAAGTTGCGGCGCGATTCACACTGGACGCTCTGCCCGGCAAACAGATGGCGATCGATGCGGACATGAACGCGGGCACGATCGACGAGCGGGAAGCACGCGCGAGGCGGGCGCAGATCGCTCAAGAAGCGGAATTCTACGGCGCCATGGACGGCGCGGCGCGCTTCAGCCAGCGGGACGCGCTGGCAACAATTCTCATCACCGCGATCAACATTCTTGCCGGCTTCCTGATCGGCGTTTTCCAGCTCAACATCCCCTTTCAGGATGCGCTGAAGACTTACACGATACTCACGGTGGGCGACGGCCTGGTTACGATGATTCCGTCGCTGCTGGTATCGGTTGCCGGCGGGCTGGTCGTGACCCGCGCTTCTTCGGACAAGACGGTGGGAGTGGAACTGGTCCGGCAGTTATTTTCGAAGAAGTGGCCGCTGCGAATTGCCGCCGGCGTGGTGTTCCTGCTGGCCCTGATACCTGGATTGCCGAAATTTCCTTTTTTCCTGGCAGCCGCCATCGTGGCTTGGTTCGCTTCGCGTGCCACTGACACGGGCACCGTGGGCAGCGAGTCCACGACAGCCACGCCTGAGAAAAGCAAAGAGGCCACGCAGCAGCAACAGCTCGAAAGCGTGTTGCGGCTCGACGACATTCACTTGGAAGTAGGCTACGCACTGGTGCCTCTCGTGGACCAGGCGCACGGCGGCCAATTGTTGCAGAGGATTCGCGCGTTGCGGCGTCATCTGGCCGGCCAGCTTGGATTTCTGGTGCCATCCGTGCACATCACCGACAACATCAGGCTGAAGCCGCGCGAGTACGTGGTGGAATTGCGCGGCGTGGAAGTTGCGCGCTCTGAAATGATGCAGGACCGGCTGCTGGCTATAAGTTCGGACCCCAACGCATCGCCGCTTGAAGGGACCGACACGCGCGAACCCGCATTCGGCGTTGCCGCCAAGTGGATCGAAGCAAGCTTTCAGGAGCAGGCGCTGGCTTCGGGTTATGCGGTGGTCGATCAGACTTCCATTATCGCCACACACCTGGCAGAAATCGTCCGCCAGAACGCGCACGAACTGCTCACGCGGCAAGAAACCAAGCGCCTGCTGGACGCCCTTGCGGAGACGCACCCCAAACTAGTCGAAGAACTCGTTCCGCGGCTGCTGATGCTCGGGGAATTACAAAAAGTGCTGCAGCTATTGCTTCGCGAACAAGTTTCGATTCGGGATCTCCCCGCCATTCTGGAAACGCTGCTCGATACAACGCCGGTGAACAAGAATCCAGTCCAAATGGTCGAAGCGGTGCGCCAGGCGTTGGGGCGTTCACTGGTGACGCCGCACCTTGGCGCCGATCGCAAACTGAAAGTGCTCACCCTGGATCCCGCGATCGAAGATGAAATCGCGCGGAGCATCGAAGCACCGGCAGCGGGCGAGCGGGCGGCTTCGCCAACGGCGCCACTGCTGCGCCGCGTGCTCGATGGGCTGCAGAGATTGGTGGGTGATCCAACTGCTGTTGCTTCCACGATCCTGCTGTGTCACAGCCCGGCACGCTTCCATTTGAGGCGTCTCCTGGAACCGTTCCTGCCACGCGTAGTGGTTCTCTCCCCGACGGAAATTCCGCCGGGCATTTCCGTGCAATCTCTCGGGGTGGTCCGATGAATCATCAAGGCACGCAAACTCTTGCGCCGCGGCCCGAGAGGGATCCGGAGGCGCGCGAGCGCCTGCTGCTCGAGCATTTACCGCAAGTCCGTTACATCGCCCGGCGAATTCACGACCGCCTGCCGGCGCAAGTGCCGCTGGAAGATTTGATCCATGCCGGGGTGGTCGGGCTGATCGACGCGGTTGAAAAATTCGATCCCAGCAAGAACGTGCAGCTCAAGTCCTACGCAAAATTCCGTATTCGCGGGGCCATCCTGGACAGTCTTCGGGAGCTGGACTGGAGCCCGCGCCATTTGCGCCGCAAGGCGCGCCAGATCGAAGAGGCCCATCGGGATTTGAAGCTGCGCCTGGGCCGCATGGCCAGCGAACCGGAACTGGCCGTCGAACTTGGCATGAACCTCGAGGAATTCCAGCATTTGCTCGGCGAGTTGCGGGGGCTCGACCTCGGCAGTTTGCAGACGGAATCCACGGACTCGAAATCCGACGAAGAGGCGATCACCTACAGGCCGGGCGGGGCAGACAAAGACCCATTTTTTCTATGCCTGCGCGGCGAAATGAAGTCGCTAGTGGCCAGCGCGCTCGAAGACCTGGATAACAAGGAACGGCAGGTCGTAACTTTGTATTACTTGGAAGAACTCACCATGAAGGAAGTAGGCGCGGTGCTGGGCGTTGGCGAATCGCGGGTGTCGCAGATTCACTCGGTTGCGTTGGTGCGCTTGCGCGCCCGGTTGGAGGAAATTCTGCGTTCGCGCTTGAGAAATTCCGCGACGCGGGCCACACGTGAGATTTCGAATGGAGGGGGCATATGGAAAAGATCCTGAGCCAGGAAGAGATCGATGCGCTATTCCGGGCGACGCAGAAGGGTCAAATTCCGGCCGGCAGGGCAAAAGCCGAGCGAAAAGACGTCTCGAAATTCGATATTCGAATGGCAGGGCAGATCAGCAAGGAGCAAGTCCGCGCACTCTCGGCACTTCTGGAAGCTTTCGCTCGTAATATTACGAACTCGTTAGGCGCCTACCTGCGAGTCGCATTTGAAGTCAATCTGGTCTCCGTCGAACAATTGAACTATTCCGAGGTCATCTCGCGACTCCCCGATTTGACGTATCTTTGTTCCGTTCGTGTCCAGCCCTTCGAGGCTCTGGCGCTATTGCAGATGGACCTTTCCCTCGCGTTTCCGGTCATGGACTTGGTTCTTGGCGGCTCCGGGGGCGGCGCTGTCGAAATTCGTGATTTGACGGAAATCGAAGAACAGATCGTGGAGTCCGTGGTTCGAATCCTCACCCGGGAGTTGCAGACGGCCTGGGTGCCGGTGCTGAAGGTGGAATTTGATTTTGACCAGCGGCAACTGAGTCCTCAGTCCCTGATGGCGCCTTCCGAGCGAGGGCTCGCTCTTAGTTTTGAAATCAAGATGCCGGACGCCCAGGGCATGTTGAACATCACGCTTCCGGCGGTAGCCTCGAACGCACTCTTCCGGAAACTGACGGCGCAGTCTTCGTATTACAAGCATGTGACCTCGGTTGCGCACGTGAATCAGCTTCGGGAACGAATGCTGGATGGCGAGTTCCCCGTGGAGCTCAGACTTCCGCCGATTCCAATCCAGGTGCGCGAATTGACGGATTTGCAGCCCGGCGAAGTGCTTCCTCTTCACCATTCGGTGCACCAGCCGGCCGTTCTCCTGGTCGCAGGAAAAGAAATGTTTCTGGCGTACCCTGTCGCATGCGGGCAAATGCGCGGCGGCCAAATCCTGCAACGGAATTCCATTGCGCCCGATTCCGATAAGGCGGGTGCGTGAGCGTTCAGACGCCGATTTCACTCGATCCTCGAGTGGCTCGCCTACAAGCGGTTTGGGCGGATAGTTTCCGAAGCGTATTGAGCCAAGTGGCGGGATTTCCCGTCATTGTGGAGCCAGAGAGCGAGGAAGAATCCGCAGCGGCGGAGGATAAACCAGGAGTTTGGGCGCTATTCGCAACGTTGAAATCGCTGCATGGAGAAATGGCAATTTTGTCGACGGAAGCCGGAGCCCTGCCACTGGCGCAAATCCTCATGTCGGAACCGCCTGATCCGGCGGCGCCGTTTGACCAGGGCCGCCGGGACGCCTATGACGAATTTCTCAAACAGGTCGTGGGCCACGTCGCCACTGGATTGAAAAGCGCCGCCGGAGGCGAGGTCGAGATCAAGCTTTCTGGCAGTGACGCCCCTTCGTGGCCGGATGCGGTTCGTACGGGCATCCGAATAACGGGAGAAAAATTCGCGCCGATACGCTTGGGCCTTGTTGTGACCGCGGAGCTTGTCGGGAGTGTGCGGCTGCCTGATGAGACGAATCCACCGGTGGCGCCTGAAGCAAAGCGGACGGAGGCGCCACAGCCCGCGGCGTCCACTGCGCAGAGCTCCAACCTTGAATTGCTGCTCGACGTGGCTTTGGACGCCACGATTCGGTTCGGCCAGAAGCAGATGCTACTACGCGACATCCTGGACCTTCATCCCGGCGTCGCCGTTTCATTGGACCGTCATCTGGAAGAGCCAGTCGAGCTGCTGATTGGCGGCCGAATGGTTGCGCGGGGTGAAGTTGTAATCGTGGATGGGAATTATGGACTGCGGATCACGGAGATCGTGAGCCCGCAACAGAGAATCGAATCCCTGAGGGCTTGATGGTGGCGGATCATGAATACACGTTGCGCAGCACATCATTCACGGCGGGCTTGAATCGCCTGTCCAGGCGGCTAGTTCCTCTGCAACGCATGTTCCAGAATTGCGAGAACCCATCGTGCGATCAGTGCCGTGTTCTGTGGCCCCCGTGGGTGCGAAGTTCCGCGGGAATGCGTTTGCAAGGGCGCTGGTATTGCAGTCCGGATTGCTTCGAGCATGCTGCACACGAGGCAATTCTCCGTTTGGCTTCCGCGCCGGAAGGTGTGCGGAAGAAATCGCATCGCATACCGATTGGCCTGCTGCTGCTTTCCAGGGGCATGATAAACGACGCACAGTTGAAACGGGCGCTGGTCATGCAGCGAGAAAAAGGCAGCGGCAGAATCGGGAAGATTCTGCAAGAGATTCAGGCTGTTTCCGAACAAGACATCACGTCGGGGCTGGCGGCACAATGGGGGTGCCCTGTTTATCCGCTGAATCGCGAACGCGAATTCCTGCAATGCGCTTCGCTCTTGCCAATGACGTTACTTGAAACAGGGCGCATGCTGCCCGTCCACCACATCCCTCTTCAGCAAACGCTTTATCTTGCCTTTGTGGAAGGTGTCGATCACGGAGCGCTCTACACAGTGGAACAAATGCTGCACCTGCGAACTGTCCCGTGTATCGTCTCGGAATCAGCGCTTGCAGAGGCCTTCGAGGCGCTGCACCGCGCCGGCGACGTGCCCACCACGGTCTTCGATAGCCCTTTCGAGCCGCGCGAGATGGCGCGAACGACGTGCAGCTACGCGTGGCAGGTGGGCGCCGAGAACGTGTCCATGGCGCGATCGGGGCGATTTCTTTGGGTTCGCCTGTACACCCCAGAGGGCTGTAAAGATATATTGTTTCAATCACTTACAGACGTCTAAGAACCGGACATCTCCGCGGGCACTGTTAGCACACCCCCATTTGCACCTAAAGAATTCGCCTTCCAGTGCCGATGAAAAAACTGTTGGGACGATTGGGTTCCATCAAGGAGGCGGATGCTACTTTACCGACAACCCCAGACATCCGCACGGGCCACCGCCGAGACTCAAGACGCAGAGGGGCAACAGGGGCGGAAAGCGCAGTTGATGTCTTTCCTTAAAGATGGGCTTCCCACGCTCCCGAGCTACGTCTTCGAGCTGAATACGCTGCTTAGCTCTTCCTCTGTGGATTTGAAGCGCGTAGCGAAAGTGATCCGCAACGATCCGAGCATGTCGGCACAAGTGATTCGCTTGTGCAACTCCGCCTTGTTCAGTCTTCGCCGCCGCGTATTGAGCATCGAAGAGGCTGCCATCCTGATGGGTTCGGAGCGCCTGCGCACACTCGTTTTGACTTGCGCGGTGATGGAATTCACGGGCCGGCAACTTCCGCGAGGCGAGGTGCAAACGTTCTGGCACCACAGCTTCATGAGCGGTTTGCTCAGCGAGCGCATCGGGAAATGGCTCGAGTACACCGAACGCGAGCAGGCGTACTTGGGCGGATTGCTTCACGATATCGGAATGCTTCCGCTGCTCGTGATTGCCGCGCGGGGGAATGAATTGAAGGGCGACACAAACAGCGGGCCCTGGGGCGGCTCCCTGGAAACGGAGAAAGCTCATTTCGGACTCACTCATTGCGAGGTAGGCCGCATGATCGGCCAGTCGTGGAATTTCTTTCCGTCATTTATTGACGTTTTTGAAAACCACCATACTCCTGAGCGTAGTGTCCGCGATCCGCACCTGGTTGGCATCGTTGCGGCTGCCGACCGCTTTTGCGAGCGACATGCCGTGGCGCCTCCTCTTGATGGAGAGACGCAGGATCTGCCCGAAACAGATCCCGCATCAGGGGATGAGTTCCTGGCTGCGTGTTTGCCACGCCTTGATGCCAAGGACCGAGCGGAACTCACGGAGATGCTGGAAACCGAGTATCTTCACCTACTCCCCGTGATCGAGTTCAATAATCCTACGGAGTTGCCAACGCCTGGTAAGACAGCCTAAGTTGAGAGAATGGAGAAGGTGAATGAGCAAGCAGCGGATTCTGATTGTGGATGACTCCTCGGTGATGCGCAAGATCATCGAGCGGTCCTTGCGTCAGGCAGGATTGGAAGAGGCCGAAGTGGTCGAGGCCGGAAATGGGATTGAAGCACTCGCCCAGGTTCGTGAAGGCGTGTTTGACCTGATCTTGTCGGACATCAATATGCCGGCGATGGATGGGATTGAGTTCCTTCGCCAGCTGGCCACCATAGAGTCGGCCAAGGGCATTCCTGTTGTCATGGTGACGACGGAGGGCAGCGAGTCGCGAGTTGTCGAGGCGCTTTCGATCGGCGCAAAGGGCTATATTCGCAAGCCGTTCACACCGGACCAAATCAAAGAACGCGTTATGCCCCTGTTGGGAGTCTTGCGATGAATACAATGTTGGACGCCAAAACATTGAAAGTTGTGCGTCCAGATGCTACGTGGCCGACACTATTGGATTGCGCCGTCAAGGAAGTTTTCAAGATTATGGTGCAGACCGATTTGACAACGATGCCCAACAGCGAGGAAGGAACACCAACAGGAGATACCACGGCTATGATCGGTTTGGCTGGGGCGCTGTGTGGAGTCCTCTCCATTCGATGCACGTCGCACACGGCGGAAAGCATCACGAGGAGAATGCTTGGTTCGACGGGCGGCGCTAGCTCTCACGAAGTGTCCGACGCAATCGCGGAAATCTGCAATATGGTGGCAGGTAATTTCAAAGACAAAATCAGCGTGCTGGCTGAGCAGTGCATGCTCTCCGTGCCGATGGTAATTCGCGGAGACGACTACGAGATGGTCACCATTGCCAATGGTGCGCACATTGCGCTTTGCCTTGAATACGACGGGAAGCCAATCTGGATATGTCTTGCGGCTCATCCTTGAGTGGTTCTGTGTCACTCGGCTCGTTCGATAGTAGTTAGGGTTTGCGTCCGGCAAATCTTGCCTGCCGCCTTACAGGTGCTGGGCAGAATTGGCCGCTCGGCCCGTGTTCCTCCACGCGATTAAAGTTTCACTCACCTAACCCCCGCCAGTTCACGGAGCTGGCCAGCGCAGGATTCTCCACTTGCTGGCCGCTCGATTGCTCTATCTCTTCGCGGGAGAGACATACATGGACAGCGGTTTCTATGTCGCTTATGCCGGGCTTGCGTCCCGTATGCAAGAGCTCGATGTGGTGGCCAGCAACCTGGCCAACGCTTCGACGGCGGGTTTCAAGGCGCAGTCTCCATTCTACCGGGCTCTCTCGGCAGCGCAAGGCGGTGAAATTCTCAGCCCGCTCAATCAAGCAGTAAACCGATTTGGGATTCTGGGTGGAAGTCAGGTGGACATGAGTTCGGGTTCGCTTGACTCTACAGGGAACAACTTGGACATGGCAATGGAGGGCGCGGGTTTCTTTTCCGTGCAAACTAGCGCCGGCGTTCGGTACACGCGCAACGGCAGTTTCCATTTGAGTGTGGCAAGGCAACTCATCACGCAGGATGGCAATCCTGTCTTGGCGGAGCAGGGAACGACGACGATCCCGATCACGCTACCCACAGGGATTGTGTCGGCAAGCCCCGACGGCACACTATCCGTGGATGGCGCGCTGGTAGCGAAATTGCATATCGTTCAATTCGCCCCGGGCACAACGATTTTGCCGGAAGGGAATTCGAGGTTTGAAGCACCGGCAGGGAGTGAAAGTGCTGCCGCAGATTCTAACGTCCGCCAAGGCATGCTGGAGTCTTCCAATATCAACCCGGTGCAAGGGGCTGTGGGCCTGATTCTTCTTCAGCGTCAAGCCGAATTGCTTGGCCGGGCGCTGTCCATTTTCAATTCAGATTTCAACCGCGCGGCTGCGCAAGACTTGCCGCGCGTATAGCTATTTGGAGGTTTCGAGAAATGATTCGTGCCTTATACACGGCGGCCAGCGGCATGCTGGCGCAGCAACTGAATCTCGACAATATTGCGAACAATCTGGCTAACGCTTCAACCACAGGTTTTCACAATCGGCGGCTGCAATTCCAGGACCTAATCTACCAGAACACCATCGCGCCTGGAGCAGCGGCTACGCAGCAGACCACGCTTCCGTCCGGCTTGCAGGTTGGCCTTGGGACGCGTCCGGCATCGTCGGAAATCCTTCAGACGGAGGGAAATTTTGACGCCACGGGAAACCCATTGGACCTGGCGATTCAAGGACAAGGTTTTTTCCAGGTCACCTTGCCCACCGGAGACTTGGCGTTCACGCGGTCAGGGGCGTTTCATCTGGACCAGAACGGCAATATCGTCACGTCGCAAGGAGATCCGCTGACGCCCAACATCACGATCCCTACTAACGCGCTGTCGGTGACCGTGGGCAATGATGGAACCGTCAGCGTTACGCTGCCTGCACAGGCGCAGGCGCAACAGGTCGGTGCGATTCAACTTGCCACATTCGCGAACCCGGGCGGTTTAAATAGCGTCGGACAAAACTTGTTCCAATCCACCACCGCTTCCGGTGACGCGATATTGGGCACTCCCGGCGGGTCCGACGGGGTCGGCAGCATCCAGCAAGGCAATCTCGAGGAATCCAACGTGAACGTGGTGCAGGAATTCGTGAACATGATCATCGCGCAACGGTCGTACGAGGCAAATTCACGCGTGATTCGCGCGGCGGACCAAATGTTCCAGACCGTGAATGGCTTAACGCAGTAACGGGGAAGGTCAAATTGAAATTCTCAAAGATAAGTGTATATATCTATGCTGTAACAGTAATTAGCGTCCTAGCTGGAGGATCCACGCAGGCCTCGCGCGTACCGCGGATCGAACTTTTGCGAGCAGTCAGCGTCACTGGCACTCGAGTGATGCTATCCGACTTGCTTCCCGCGAGCGCGCCGGGATCGTTGCGCGCTCGTGCCGCGCAAATATCGATGGGTGCGGCGCCGCAGCCCGGCAATACGCGCATCTTGGAACATGATGCCGTCGAGCGGCGCGCGGGTGCAAGCGAAGAATTGCTGGCGGAAGTTTCCGTGCCCGAGCGCATCGTTGTCTCCCGTAATTCGCGCCCCATTACATTGAGCGAGGTTTTTGAGGCCATCCGCTCGGCGCTCCATCGTAGCGGGGCGCCTGGCGCTGCCGCTTTGCAGCCGGGAGACGTCTTTCTTGAATCGCAGGTTTTTGTGGGGCCCGGGGATTCAGGGCTGCGGGTGATGCGCGTGGACATCGATCGCGGGCTGCGGCGCGCGCGCTTCTTGCTCTGGCCTTCACGGAGTCCGAAAGTGTTGCCGTTTTTCGTGACGGTTCGGTTTGCGGGGGAGATGCCCTCGGCTCCGTTTCGCCCGGCCATGGAATTCGGCCGAATCGTGCAGCATTCCGCAACGACTACCGCCGCTGCGCGTCCGGCAAAGCAGGAAATCCTGGTGGCCGCCGGAGAGAGCGCGACACTTACGCTGCATTCCGATACGCTGCGCATTTTTGTGGACGTTGTTTCCCTGGAGCGAGGAACGCTGGGCCAGCAGATTCGTGTTCGCATGCCGGAGACGGGGAAAATATTCAACGCCCACGTGGACGGGCGAGCGCACCTGGAAGTGAAATTCTGAAAACGAGGCGGCATCATGAAATTCCTGCAAAAATTGCGGCGAGACGCCGGTTCGCGTGTGTTGCAGATTGCGATGCTCATGCTGGTTGCATCTATTGGCCTCCCTGCCCAGATGAAGTTTCTGAAGAGAGACGCGAAGCCGAGCCAGGCGCAATCGTCGCTGGACGATTATTTGACGCGCGTTCGCGCACTCGCCGCCCCAGAACCGCGCACCACCGGAAGCTTGTGGTCACCTTCCTCTCCCATGAGCAGCACGGCCAGCGATTACAAAGCACGGCATACCGGAGACCTGCTCGTCATTCGCGTGGTGGACAAATTTTCGGCGACGAATGATGGGTCGGCAGCCGGGCAGAGGACGTTCAGTGCTTCTTCGGGCGTCAGCAGCTTTTTCGGAACGATTCCTGCCGCGAGCCGATGGCAGAGTCTGTTCTCTCCAAAGTCAACGCAGGATCTGAGCGGCAAGGGGCAATCCGCGTTGAGCTCCACACTTTCACTGAGCCTCGCCGGACGCGTCGTGGAGGCCTTGCCCAACGGCGTGCTTGTAGTGGAAGCCGTGCGGGATCTGACGGTGGGCAACGATCGGCAGACGATCGTGCTTCGCGGACTGGTTCGGCCCGGTGACATCGCTTCGGACGGTTCGGTGCTTTCGTCGTCCATCGGAAATCTGGAGGCGGAAATACACGGGAAAGGCGTTGTGGCGGACGCGATCCATCAACCCAACATCATCGTTCGCACGTTGCTGAAGATTCTGGGATTCTAAGAGGACTCATGTCATTGCACCGAAGGATTTTGTTCTCACTGCTGCTTGCTCTTGGAATCGCGATCCCGGATATGCGGGCCGCCGAAGAAAAAATTCATACGGCGCATCTGAAGGATGTGACCAGCGTCGAGGGCATCCGCGACAATCTGTTGATGGGATATGGACTGGTGGCCGGCCTGAACGGCACCGGAGACCGCCAACAAACGATTTTTTCGACGCAGACACTGGCGAATATGCTGCAGCGAATGGGTGTCACAGTTTCGCCGACGACCATGCTGGTTCATAACATTGCGGCCGTGTTCGTCACGGCGACTTTGCCGCCGTTTGCGCGGCCGGGAATGCGCATTGACGCCACGATCTCCTCGATCGGAGACGCGAAGACGCTGGAAGGCGGGACGTTGTTGCTGACTTCGCTCTACGGTCCGGACGGGCAAGTGTACGGCATCGCGCAGGGAGGGATGGTGTTGGGCGGATATAGCGCGGGCGGTCGCGGCAATGCGAAGCAAGTGAATCACCCCACGGTTGGGCGGATCACGGGAGGAGTCTTGGTGGAGCGCGAGACGGCCGTGAGTTTGCGCGACGTCACCGCGGTTTCGTTGCTGCTTCACAATCCGGACTATTCCACGGCGCGCGATATTGCCGCCGTGATTAACAAGGAACTGGGCAAGGATTCCGCGCACGCCGTGGACAGCCGCCGCGTTGAAATTGAGGGGATCGAGAAGGGTGCTGACTCCGTGCCACACCTCCTCGCACGCATCGAGCAACTGGAGGTCGCTTTTACGACGCCTGCCAAAGTAATCGTCAACGAACGCACCGGGACGGTGGTAATGGGCGCCGACGTATCCCTGGGGCCATGCTCGATTCTGCACGGCAATCTGGCGATCGAAGTGACGACGCATCTGGAAGTTTCACAGCCGCAGCCGCTCGCGCAGGGCCAGACGGTGGTCGTGCCCCAGACAACCGTGAAGGCGCAGGAGGGCCCGGCACAGGCGATCCACCTGGAAGAAGGTGCGACCGTCGATGAGTTGATCCGTGGACTGCAATCCATTGGTGCAATGGCTAGAGACATTGTGGCGATCCTACAGGCCATCAAGGCTGCCGGGGCCTTACAGGCGGAACTGGAGATATTGTGATGCCTCCCGTTGACGGCCTCTGTCCTAGAAGCATAGCGCAGACGCCGGATTCATTCGCACTGGCGCAATCCTCTGCCTCCAAAGAGGTTGGTCCGCATGAGGGAGCGAAGCTCCGCAAGGCTGCCGGAGAATTTGAGGCAATTCTTCTGGAATCGTTATGGAAATCCACGAAAGAGACCTTCTCGAGCCAGGATGATGAAAACCTCGACCCTACGTTGCAGAGTTTTGACGAATGGGGGATTCAAGGCATGGCCAGCGCCGTGGGGAAGTCCGGCGGGCTAGGGATTAAGAACATGATACTAAAGCACTTAGAGCCAATGCTCCGGGCGGCGCAGGATACCAATCTTTCCGCGTCGTGAGGCATGTCGCTTCGGCGCACTCGCGCGTATGAGATTGGAGGGGATGTGGTGGACAACGTGCAACTAATGGTTCGTAGCGCATTGCCGATAGTGTCATTGTAGGGAGAACGCCAAGGGGAAAGGTTAAAGTCCTCTCATTCGCGGCCGATAGAGTCTCCAAAGGCTAGACGGAGAATTCCGGCGGGGGGAAAGAAGAGATGAGAATTGATCCACAAATTACGACTTCAGAGAATTCGGGAACAAACCGCGTCCATGATGCCCAATCCGCAGCGACGAAGGCCTCGCCGTCTGCGAACGCGGGCCAACCAAACGACACGGTCCATCTGTCTTCCGACCAAGCGACTATCCGGCAACTTGCGTCACAACTCAGCCAGGTTCCCGACGTGCGCCAGGAACGGGTCAGCGCGCTACGCTTGGAAATTCAGACAGGTGAGTTCCAGCGAAGCAATGACCAGGTGGCCGGCGCCATTGTCGGTCAACTGCTCGGCATCCATTCGAACGGGTAGCGGGCGAGCCGCACGCCATGGCGGAGATCACACCTCCCCGTATCGAATCGATTGCCGATCCAGGGCCTGGCCCGCAGGATCAGTCTGCCCACAAACAACGCGTGAAGGCCGTCATTCCAGGCAAGCCGGTGCCACCCAACACACCAGAGATCAGTGCTCCGGAAGAAGAAGAGCAGCACGAACTGGACGAAATGGCATAATCCGTGAACCTTGAAATCGAAAAATATCTTGCGCTGCTCGAGCAGCGCCTCTCGTTGCTGCGGGCGCTGGCGCAGCAGTTGGTGGGCTGCCGAAAAGAATTTGTGGCGATGGACCTGGATGGAATGTACAGCCGCATCGGCGAACAAGAAGAGCTATGCCGGCAGATCCAGTTGCTCCATCCGGCCATTGATTCGCTCCAGCGGACCTGCGCACGACATCTGGACGTTGCGCGGCTGGACGCAGTACGCCAGCGTGAGGGCGCTGCCTGGGCGGAAAGGCTTCGCGGCGTGATGCGCGAATTGGGAGAGGCGCAAGCGCAGGTGGGCCGGTTGAATCAAATTCATGCGGCGTTTCTGCGCCGTTCACGCCGGACGATCACCATGTTGATGAATTTACTGGGAAACTATGCAGTCACGTACGGGCCGCCGGCGGACTCCACCCTGCGGCTGCCGCACGCCGGGGAGAGGGGCTGAAATCATGGGTGGTCTTTTCGGAACCCTGGGGATCGCGTTGGGGGCCCTGGCCGCCGACCGCGGCGGAATTGAAATCACGAGCAACAACATCGCCAATGTGAATACTGCCGGGTATTCGAGAGAACAAATCAACCTGTCCGAAAATTCTCCCGTGCAGATTGGGAATTTGTTGTTCGGCACCGGAGTGTCTCTGGGACAAACAACGAGCATCCGTGACAACTTGCTGGAACGACGGCTCGATCAGGAGAATCAATCGGCTGGCCGGCTGAACGCGTTTCTCGGGCCACTGAATCAGGTGCAAGCATTGTTCAACGAAGCTGCAGGCAGCGGCCTACAGACCCCGCTCACGGCGTTCTTCAATAGCTTGACTCAGCTTTCCGCCAACCCGAATGACGCAGCGTCGCGCCAAGGCGTGATCACGGCGGGACAGAATTTGGCCTCCGCATTCCGACAGGATTCTACAAACCTTCAAGCGCTGCAAAGCAATACCGATGTCGCCGTCCAGCAGTCAGTGAATCAGATTAACGGCCTGACGACGCAAATTGCATCGTTAAATACAAAGATCAGTGGGCTCGAGGGCGTAGGACAGGATCCCGGCGCATTCCTGGATCAGCGAACTCAACTGGTGCGCCAACTTTCCGGGCTGGTTGACGTTTCGGAAGCGGATGCGGGAAACGGCAGCTTGACGATCACGACATCGAATGGCGCGGCTCTGGTGGTGGCGGGGCAAAGCTTCGCCCTGTCCACGCAGGTCAATGCCAATACCACGTATCACGATGTCTATTCGCAAGGGGCGGACATTACTTCGAGCATCACTAGCGGCGCTCTGGGAGGAGAGATCCAGGTGCGGGACCAGGAAATCCCCGTGATCCTCAACAAGGTGGATACGTTCGCTTACAATTTGGCCACCTCGGTGAATACCCAAAGCCGCGCCGGCTTCGATGCCAACGGAAATGCTGGCGTGAATTTCTTCGCCCAGCCCGCATCGCTGAACGGCGCTGTGTCCTCGCTTACGGTGGCAATCACGGATCCCAATCTGGTCGCCGCCAGTTCGGACGGAACGGTCGGAAGTAACGGGAACGCGCAGGCGCTCGCGAACCTGCAGAATCAAACCATCGTCAACGGCCAAACTCCCGCCAACTATTATTCAGGCTTGATCTTTCAAATTGGCAATGACGTTTCCCAGGCCAAAACCGAACAGACGGCGGTCGGGCTGGTTCAGCAGCAACTACAAGACCAGCGCGGCGCGATCTCCGGCGTCTCACTGGACGAAGAAGCCGTCAACCTGATTCGTTACCAGAGCGCTTACCAAGCTTCGGCCAACGTGGTTAACGTCATAAATCAATTGCTGACTGCGACGCTGAGTATGACGACCGGGTGAAATCATCATGAGCCTACGCATTAATCCCGACCCTGCACCGGATCTTCTCGCGGCGATTGCGCTCAATCGGCAGGCGCAAAACACCGCACTACAACAAATTTCGACGGGACGGCAAGTAAATCAGATTTCCGATAATCCCGCGGCAGCGGCCGAAGTCACGCTCAATCATGTGCTGGTGAGCCAGGACGACCAGTATCTGCAAAACATTTCCAACCTTACGGCGCAGGGCAATTCGATCGATTCCACGCTGAGTTCCGTAGTGCAGGCGATGACGCAAGCTATTTCGCTGGGGGTCGAGGGGGCAAACGGAACATTGTCGGATGCCAACCGCCAGGCCATTGCCGAGCAACTAACTGGAATCCGCAATCAGGTATTGAGCCTGGCGAACCAGACCTACCAGGGGAACTATGTGTTTGCCGGGACGGCGACTTCCACTCAACCTTTTGTTCTCGATTCCACGCAGCCTAACGGCGTGAAATATAACGGCAACACGCAAGTCAACTCGATCACCATAACGCAGGGGAACACCATTGCCATCAACGTGCCTGGAAGCCAAATCTTCACCAATCCCGCCGGAGATGTGCTCGGTTCGCTCAATGGCATGATCACCGCTTTGCAGAACAATACCGGCCTGGTCGCCGCAAATACGAATTTGCAGCAGGCGTTTACGCAGCTGACCCGCCAGCGCGTCTTCTACGGAAATACATTACAGCAATTGCAGTCCACGCAGACTTATTTGAGCAGCAATAAGATCCAACTCGCGCAGCAGGAGAATACGCTTGTCGGCGCCGACATGGCATCTTCGATCACGAACCTCCAGCAGGCCACTACCGCGACCAATGCGATTCTTTCCGCGACCGGACAAATCCTTTCCACCTTGAATTTGCTGAATTTCCTCAAGTAGCCTGGCGCATGGTGGGAAAGATTTACTGTACGATTACAGTAAGCTTCACATTATGAATCGTTCCATTCGCCGTGCCTGTCACCAAAATAGTGTACGTGCCAGGAGGCGCCGGAACGTTCCTTGAGGCGGGAGGCGGCGATGGAGCGGACACGTTGCCGCAGCCCATCGAGAAGAAGAGGAGCACGAAAAAGCATAGCTGCATGATCGATGCGCGTCTGCGATACGGGAAGCCGATCAAGAAGGCCACGAAAAATGCGGCGCCAAACCCGGCGTGCGACCAAACAGATTCCCCCGAAGGACTTGGCAGATTCGACGCAGCACCTTGCACGACGACGAAAGCGTTGACCACGAGCGTGGCAGCGGTACTCCCACTGACCATAGGAGCCGGCGGATTCACTGCGCAGCCGATATTGCTGGACGAAGGAGCGCAGGCCAGCGCCAGAGGCAAACTAACGCCAGCCACCCCGTTGAGATTGATTGGAACGTTGCCAGATTGGCCCGCAGGTATCACAACTCTCGAAGCTCCCAGAGTCAGAGAGAAATAGCTGAGATCAACATTCAAATTGACAGGGGCGCTGGTGGATGGTTTATAGGTGGCATCCCCCTCGTATGCAGCCACAATCGAATTATTTCCATTTGAAAACGTGAGAGCAGAAACCCGATCGGACTCACGTGCGACGGAAGTATTGGGTCCCGTGGGATCCAGGGTCACAGGCCGGCCTTGACCGTCTACATAAAAAACAACTGTTCCCGTCGGAGCAGAGGTGGCGCCGCTCACACTGGCCGACAGTTCTGCTCTTTGCAGGCGATTGATGCTTGCGGGCGAAACGGAGACAGTGATCGTGGATGGCAGCAAGGCGGAGGTCGCAACCGTGATGACGTCGGAGTATGGCTGAGTGACGGCAGTCCAATTGTTATCCCCGTTGTACGTGGCGATTAGGGAGAAGGATCCGGGTGTCGGAAGATTTGTGAAGGTAGCTGTGGCCGTCGCCCAAGGGTACCTGCCGGCGATGAGTGTGGTAGTAAGCGGAGTCGTAACGGTTGTAACGGCCGTGCCTGCTAGAGCTAGCGTGAAGCTGATGTTCCCGGTCGGAGGCGTACCAATACCGCTTCCTAACAGCAGGGTCACAATGAGATTTCCACCGACAGGGACAGACGTCTCAATCACGGGAAACAGCATCGTCGGCCTTCCTTTCGCGACCGTAACACTGAAGGGGCCCGCAGTAGAGGACAGATAGCTGGCGTCGCCTGGGTAAGTGATCACCAGGGGGTGCGTGCCGACGGCCAAATCATTGGGAGACCATTCTGCAATCCCTTGCGCGTTTAGCGCTACTTGCTGCGAAGTAGCGCCGTCGGTAATCGTTACAGTTCCCGTCGCAATTGAGTGGAGCGTAGACCCTATGTTGGTCATGCCAATGGGTTCCACGGTAAAAAGCCAGTGGAAACCATAGTCCGCTTTCGCATCTCCGTTCAATACGTTACCCGTGGGAGCATAGGCGGTGAACTGGATGCTGCTGGGCTCGGGCGTGACGGTCAGAGTCACTGGGGGTGAGTTGCTCCCCGCGAAATCGCCGTCGCCGGCGTATTCAGCTGTCACCTGATAGGCGCCGCCGGGGAAAAAGAACGTGTTTGTATCCACAACGCCGCTTGCGAGTCTCAAAGCGTCTCCCTGCGGCAACTGAAGAGCGCCGTTGGTAATGAGGCCAATATCTCCCGTGGGCGTTCCCGACCCCGCAGCAGGCGCAACGGTCGATTTGATTTGCACCTGCGTGCCGTGAACAAACGTGGTTGGAGACAGCGAAAGCGTGGTGGTCGTCGGCTGGAATACAGCTTTGCTCCAGTCAGCGACTAGAGCATTGGCATCCAAGCTGCCGAGGCCGGTGGCCAGATCGTAGCCGGGCCCTGCAGGATATTCTTGCAGGGAGTAGAAGCCGTCCCCATTGGTGTCCAGCGAGCAGTTGGGACTTCCCGGGTCGCAAGGGACGTTATTGCTGCCGACAGTGATGTCGCGAAAGACCGCAGGCTGCTGGCGAGCAAGCGCGTAGAGTGTGAAATTTGCCTGGCCTTGACGTCCATACTTCTGAGTGACTAATGCCATGATCCCGGCCATGGCTGGAGAAGAGGCGGAAGTCCCTCCAACTAGTAAAACCGTACTCCGGTCTTGTGAGGTGACAGAGCAATCCCCCGCATCAGCACAAATGGGGTATGCGCTCCTGTTCGAGCCGGAGGCAGCGAACAAGGAGACATCGGGCAGGTCGCGCACGCCATCGGAGGGAATCCCCGGAGCATTTTGCCAGACCGGTTTGGGGTAACCGGCTTGACACACTGCGTTGCCGGAAGAATCGTATGAAAACAGTGCGCAACTGCTGGCTCCGCCACCGCCGGCAACAATGGAGTGGACTCCGCCAAACACGTTGAACCCGAAAGGTTCGTCCCAGGCTTGCTCCGGAAGACGAGCTTTCAAGGACCCTAGCGCTGAGTCATTGGTCTGATTCCAAAATGTGGCCGCGCTTGGAGCACCCGAGGCGTAATCGGCGTAGTAGAAGTCGGTGCCGCCCACGGCCACATTCCATGGCGTGGAAGCAATGCCGTTGACGGCCAAGCCGTGCGTCGCGGATTCCTCAAAATTGAAGAAATCGCAACCTGCGGAGCCAGCATCGCCGGAACTCACGAAGACAGTTTGTCCCTGAGCCGCGGCCTGCTCCCACAAGGCGGACCAAAACGGATTGCCTGCCGGCCCGAGAGAGGATTCGCAACTTTCAAAGCTGGCGGTCAGGACTGCCGCCTGGTCATCCTCGATGGCACGCAAAGCCGCTAGCATCAGCGGATCGGCAAGCTGGCTGCCACCGGAAATATAAAGGTTGACGGTCGCGTTGGGCGCTACAGCACCGCTCATTTCCGCGTCCAAATACGCTTCCGTGCCGGCATCTTGCTGTTCACCAGGGTCGCCGCCATCAATTACGATCTGCGGGGGATTGCTGGGCAGATGGAAAAACTGCCTGTAAGCGTTCGCGACACTCAAATCAATGTTCGAGGAAATGATAATCCCAATCGTCTGCCCGGCGCCGTCCACACCCGCCGCATAAAGAGGGGCCAAGTCGTACTGCGTGGCGAAGTCTTCGGGCGCAAGGGCATAAAAGTTCGTTTCTCCGTTCGGATTTGTGAACTGCGGATTGACCTGCCTGGTGGACCGGGAATAGGACGCCCGCCCAACAACGTGAACGGCAGGCTTTGCTCGGAAATTGTTGACCGGAGAAACTCCGCGCACGAGTTGCGCCAGGGCTTCGGGGATCGCCAGATCCGTAGCATTTGCGTAGTGCGTCTCGTTCTGAATGTTGTATTGATGGATTTCCGCGTGAAAGGCTTCCCGTAATCGGCCGGCAGTACCCGAGAATTCAATCAGGTTCTTCCCTTTGGTGGTTCGCGCAACGGTGAAGCCGTGCGAGGTGAGCCAGCTCACCGCAGTTTGAATATCCAAGTCGGCTGGGCCGAATTCGTCTCCAAATTTTTCCGGCGTGAGCCATTGGTGATAACTGGCGGAACCTGGTGTGTGGACGCGTTGCAGGAACTGCTGGAGCCGTGCCTCCCTGTCGGGCGGGCGATACAACATCAGCAGCAAGCGCTCGGCAGGGAAGGAATCGGGAACCGCGCCGCCGTCGAACCGAGATTGCGCGAGCGGATGCACCGTGCCGCGGAGCGGGACAGTCTTCCCATCGTCAATCACCTGCGTGACCAGCCGCGTGGGCGGTGCCTGCGCCCGAGTCCCCGCCGCAAAGGTAAAGGTCAAAAATAATAAGCGGACGCACGACGCTGTGAAACGAAGGTGCGGCTTCCTCTTCACGAAAGAACCCTCAACGCTCTTGAACTGAACGAACGCGCCACAATAGCTGTGGAGGAAAGCGTCCTATTTGCTCGAGGCCCGCTATTTTGAGGAAGCCGGGGGTTCCTGGTGCGGGCGTCGTAATGGATCAATACTATACGTCTGAATCTCCGGAGAAGGGCCAATTAAGTTTGGGCATGCGGATTTGGAGGTCAGCGGGTGGAAGCCTGCATGAGAATAGGGAATTGGACGTGCAGGGGTCAAACTGCGGGGAAGTTCGTTCCAAGGCCGGCCTACGTGGTTTGCGGACGCACGTGAATCCAACCGTGCAGCCCAGCGGTCTGCCCTTTCGGCGCTTTCAATTGCGCGCGGCGAGCCAGCTTGATGGAGCGGACCTTTTCCAGCGCGCCCAGAAAGGCCTTGAGGTTTTTCACGTACTCCGCAATTTCACCCTGCAGGCCAGTGTCGAGCGTCTCGCTGCGCGAGGCGTCGCCTACTCCTGGCGAAAGATTCAGGAGGCATTGCGAGATGGTCTGCAATTCTTCATCGGACACAGTTCCGCGCCTTTTTACCAGGACTTCTGCCCGCCGGAGAAAGTCGCGCAACTCCTGATTGGCTGAAAAAAACCGCTCGTGCGTTTGATTTTCCATCAGAAACTCCGTTCAAGCTGTGTCGGCGGGATCCGGGGTGAGAAGCTTTGTGGCCACAGGCTAGATGCTTTCGTCAATCGTCCGCCGATTCTCCTGAAATACACTGACTCTGTTCACACCCTACCTGGTACTGGTGATTGCCGTAGCCCGCGTCCCCGACTGTGTCGGGATGCACAACCCGCACTTCAGGCGCGGGAATTTTTCGTCTGAGTAAAAAGCAAACCCTCGTCCCGGCCTGACCGTGACGAGCTACAATTTCGTTGCCGACGGACGAGAGGAATCACACCGGAGACCGATGTGTGCGCGGTCGGGGGTTTGGTTCGAAAATCTCTCGCGCTATGCCGTTTGACGGTACGCGTTGGCCCAGCCCTGGAGTCCGTCCATGTGTTGGCGCGCGGCATCGATCTGTGTCAAGCGGGCGAACATGACGCAACGGACCTGTTCGAGGGAGGCTTGTAGCGCCCGGAGATTGCCGACATACACCTGGATTTGCGCCTGAAGGGCGGCGTCGGCGGAAACAGCGAGCGACGCTTCGCCAATTTCCGGAGCCATGATTTCCAATAAGCGGCCGATCGCGCGCAATTCGCCTGGGCCAACGTCACTGGTTCCACGGACTAGGGCGTCCACTTGTTCCAGGAACTTACCGAGTTCACGATTGGCGGAAAAGAAGCGATCGATGCGGCCGGCCGGCATTATGTGCTCCAGTGAAGCTGTGGCGTTTCGATTTCATGTTCTGCTGAGTTCGCGGCCTGCGTCGCCGCCGAGTCGTAGGGCCTTGCTTGTATGTGCGCTAGTTGTTCGTCTACCGGCAACTGTCGATCCGCCTGATACCAGGCCTGCCGCAAACCGCCATAGAGATTGATGAGTTCTTCCAGGGATTCGGGCCTGGCCTGAATGTTTGCTTCCACAATCATTCCGCGCGTCATTGCATAGAGCAGATCAAACTGTTTTGCGGTTTCTGCACCGCGCTCGTGGTCCAGCACGCTTTGTAAATGGGCGATCACGAGCAGAGCGTGATTGAGCTCGAGGACGCGGGTTTCCACATCCCCAGCTTGCAGAGCAGCCAGCGCCCGCACGAAGTCCCGGAGGATGGTGTCGTAGAGCGAGACAACCTGACCGATGGGGGAGGCGCCGCGAGCGGACGCCTGCTGGTAACTCAAGGCTGGATGGCTGCTCATCGAGGTACCGTGGCGAGCTGCTGGCTGAGTTGCGACTGCAGAAGAGGCAGTTCTTGCAAAGTAGTGTTGACCCGGGCGTAGACCGCTATGAGGTTTTGTTGCTTTACGGCCATAGCCGATTGCAGATCTGAGACTTGCTGCGACAGAGCTTGTGACGATTGTGTCAGCCCATTGGCGTCCAAACCCAGCACACCGCTGATCGAGTCCGTCAGACCGATTAGCATGGTATTTAAGTTTCCCGCGAACCCGGTCGAAGCTGTCTGTAAGAAACTCTGCACGCTTGAAAAATTTGACGATAGTGCGGTGGACAGCCCTCCGGAGTTGACGGTGAGTGTACCGTCGTTGTTCACATTTATGCCCAGGTTGGTGAGATTCACCTGACCGCCGCTGCCGGCTACCGAATGCGTAATCGCCGAAAGCAACGTTTGTTGAACATCCCGCAGCGATCCGTCAGCCTCCAATGGTCCGCCTCCGGTTCCGTTGGCGCCCACCTGGAATTGCGCGTTGATGGCGTTAATCGCGGTGTTATAGCTGGAAACAAGCTGATTTATGGCAGTGGCGATGCTGGAAGTATCCGGCGCCACTGTGAGGGTCACAGGCGTATTCCCGGTAGCGCCAGTCAAGTTCAGGGTCACGCCGTTGATCACGTTGCTCACCGTGTTGGTGGTGCTGCTGATGGGCACGCTGTCAACCGTTAGTACGGCATTCAATCCGGCCACGGCTTGGTTAAAGTTGATGGCCGTGGTATCGCTGCGATGCAGGCTGCCGGTCACGGCCAGATTGCCGGGAGCGCCCGAGGCCGCGCTGACAAAGGCCAGCCGCGCGCCATTGGCGTCGTTGATGACGCTCGCGCGGACAGCAGTCGTTTGCGTGTTGATGGCTGCCGCGATTTTCGTCAGCGTGTTGTTTGTGGAATCCACGGTGACGGTCGCGACCGAGACGCCGCCAGCCGAAATTGAAATCGTGTCCCCGGTTGCAAGAGGAGTCGTGCTCGTGGCCACCGCGTCCGAGTAAAACGACGACGTGGTCGCCAAGGAAGTAATCGCTACCGTGTGCGTGCCTGCGGTCGCCGTCGACGCCGCGGTTGCCGTGACGGCGTTCGAGTTGGAAGATGCCGCAAGCTCGGAGTTAACTACCCCAAGCGGGTCATCTAGAGCACTAGCCGCGGATTTCAGTGCTGTCAGATAGGAGGTGATTACCGTCAACGCCGAACTCTCCGTGTTAACGGTGGCCTGCTGAGCCTGCAGTCCGGTGATGTTCGCGGTGTCGCTAGCGAGGGCTAGCTGCACAAACGAATTCACATCGATGCCCTGGCCAAGGCCCGTGAAGGCGCCTATACCATTACCGGTGATGGTGCCTGAGAATAAATTAGATACGGAACTGGCCACTTAGATTCCTCGTTACCTTTTATCTACGATCTGCGGATTCGCGGCGGTTTTTTCGATGAGTCCGTCTTCATCAATCCTCTCGCTATGGGCCAGCGCCCCATAGCGAGTCTTACTGATTCAATTCGGTTAGCGGAGCAACGTGAGGATGCTCTGCTGTGCCGAGTTCGCCTGGGCCAGGGCCGAAATACCGGACTGATTCAGGATGGTGAACCGTGAAAGGTTGGCGACCACCGACGGAATGTCCGCGGCACGGATGCCGTCTTCGGCAGCGGTCAGGTTCTGGGTCTGGTTACTGATGACGTTGCTGGCTGCTTGCAGCCGATTGACGTTCGCGCCGATGGTGCCACGCAGACTGGCAACGCTCGCAATGGACGAGTTGATCAGGCCGAGTGTCGCCTGCGCATCGGCAGCAGTCAGGAGGCTGTTGGTCAGGTTGGGATGCGTGGTAATTGCGGCCGCGCCGCCACCTGTCGCAGTGAGGGACACATTGCCGTTTGTGTTCGTGGTGGTAAGGGTAGCGGCATTGCCGGTTGTGCCGGCAGTGATTGCGGTGATGGTAACATCGGTGCCGATCGCCACCGCAGTAAAAGTAGCGTTGGCTGCGCCCGTGGACCCGTAATCGGTCCCTACGGTGCCGCCGCTGAAATTGATGGCGTTAGCGAGGTTGGTCGCTGCCACCGTCGCGGAGCCGGTTTCCTGGACAAAGCCTGTAGTCGCGCTTCCGGTAGCACCGGGGGCAGCGGCCTGAAACGTATACGTTGTAGCTCCCACCACGATTGCGTCGGCGGCAGCCGGCCCCGTGCCGGTGAAGTCAATGTGCCCCACAGCCGCGACCGCCGGTACAGTCTGCGTTACCGTTCCTGCCACCAGGCCGAGGGATGCGGAGGACAACGCGTTGGTGGTCACGCCAATGGTGCTGTTGCTGGCGCCATCACTAAGAAAGATATTTGTTATAGTATTAGTAAATACAGCCGTGCCGTTATAATTGGTCTTGCTGCCGATACGGTCGATTTCCGCCGTGATCTGTGTGTACTCGGCTTGCAGCGCGGTGCGCTGAGCGTTCGACACCGTGCCGTTGGAAGATTCCGTGGCCAGCGTGACCGCGCGATTGAGAAGCTGGGTCACCTGGGCGAGGGAGCCATCGGCCACTTGGAGGGAACCGACGCCGCTGTTGGCGTTCTGCGCCGACTGGGTAAGCGCCGTCACGTTGGCGTGCAAGCCGTCTGCAATAGCCAGGCCTGCCGCGTCATCCGCGCCGGAATTGATACGCGAACCAGAAGACAATTGGAAGAGCGTCTTATTCAGGTTGGCCTGAGTGACCGACAACTGATTTTGTGCTGTTAAGGATGCGATGTTATTCAGAATACTGATTGCCATTTGTTTTAGGCTCCTTTGAAAGTGATTTCGCTTCCGATTTGGAGCAGTGGGTCCCGGAGTTGTTCACTTTCGGAACTTCCTTGGCTCGCTCCCGGCTCACGGAAGGGGTATTTCTCTTCCTCCACTTAGCCTATCGGCTTGTTTGTCCGGGGCTTTAGTTCCCGGCGGCCTTCAGGCGCAGAAGGGTTGATCCTTTGGGAACAAGGCGTACTGAGGCAGTGGGAGAGGCACTACGCGCGAATTCCAGGTGATTTCACAACACTACAATTAGGCGTCGAAATGTGTGCACCGCGCGAGCATTATTGGTCGTGGCTCGGTGGTCTCTGCGGAGCGCTTTTTCGGAATCTAACACAGAGAACATGAAAAGCCACAGAGAGCACAGAGGGTTCAGCCGTCGAAATGTTTGCACCTCAGCCGCCACTACGATTGCGCTCAACCCCATGTCTTATTGGCCGATAAGAGGGACGTGGCCCCGAGAGGACAGCACGGTTTGCCGGACCGGCATAAAAGGCGTGCCCTCAGATGATTCAACTCACACGACTGAACAATCAACCATTGGTCGTCAATTCCGATTTGATTAAGACGATCGAGTCTGCTCCCGATACCGTGATTACTCTTTTGAACGGCGAAAAGATTGTCGTACGGGAAACCGGGGAAAAAATTCTGGCGCGGATCGTGGAGTTTCGGCGCCGCGTGCTCGATGGACTGCACATGAATTTTTCGGGTTGGAACTCCGCAGGCGGGGAAGCCACCGATGCCAAACGGAACGATTCCGCCGGCAAGGAAGAATAAGCAATGGATAAAGGCACCATCGTGGGCGTGATCATCGCCGTGGGAGCAATCCTCGCCGGCCTGTCATTGGAAGGCGGGAAAGTAGGCCAGATCCTGCAACCCACCGCCGCCCTGATCGTTTTCGGGGGGACGCTGGGCGCCATTATGGTGCAATTTCCGTTCGAAGTGGTGATGACAGCGTTTCTGAGTCTGGCAACCATCTTTTTCGTGCCGAAAAGTGAACCGCTGGGCGTGATCCGTGAAATCGTTGCCATCGCCTACAGAGCGCGCAAGGAAGGAATCGTTTCCCTCGATCGCGACCTTGACAAAATCCAGGATCCGTTTCTGCGAAGATCAATGATGCTTGCCGTGGACGGAACGGAACCAACAGAATTGCGAAAGATGATGGAACTAGAGCTGGAAAAACAAGGGGAGTATGAAGAGAACACGCCGAAAGTGTTCGAATCCGCGGGCGGTTTTTCGCCCACCATCGGGATTATCGGCGCCATCCTCGGGCTCATTCAAGTCATGCAGCACTTGGACAACATCACTGAAGTTGGGAAAGGGATCGCGGTCGCCTTCGTGGCCACCATTTATGGAGTGGGAGCCGCCAACCTCATCCTGCTTCCGGCGGCTGGAAAATTGAAAATTCGTATTCGTGAAGGGCAAGTGATTCGCGAAATGATGCTGGAAGGAGTTGTATCCATTTTGGAAGGCATGAATCCGCGAATGATCGAGACAAAGCTATTCAGTTATCTCGCGGAAATGCCCGTTCCAGCAAGAGAGCCAGAAGCGCGGGCAGAGCAAGGAGTGGAAGCATCGTGAAGAAGAGACGCCCCGAACACGTAAATCATGATCGCTGGCTGGTTTCCTACGCGGACTTCATTACACTGCTCTTCGCGTTTTTTGTAGTGCTGTATGCGTCCTCACAAGTGGACAAACGAAGGGCCGGCCGCCTTGCCATGGCCATTCAGGTGGCCTTTCAGGAACTCGGAGTTTTTCAGACCTCCAATACGAAGATACCGCTGCAGGACGAAGATGCCATGCCGTTTGAGAAAGTCCAGACCATCGAAAATATGGAGCGCAAAGCGGACCTCGCAAAGATTGTCAATCCCATGAAAGGAACGCTGACAAGCTCGGCCGAGGCGCAATCTTTGCAGGAGGCCCAAGACGCGATCCAAAAAGCGCTCCATGCGGAAATCGTAAAGCACGAAGTCACGATGACAATGCGGCGTGAAGGGCTCGTCATCAGCCTGAAGGAAATGGGTTTTTTCGAGAGCGGTTCGGCCACCATCCGCCCGGATTCAATGAATGCGATTTCACGCCTGGCGGAAGTTCTAAAGCAGCGGCAGGAAGATCTGCGCATTGAGGGCCACACTGATAACATCCCCATTCATAATTCACACTTTGCGTCGAATTGGGAGCTATCGACGACTCGGGCCACGGAAATGATCCGGTTGATGATCATGCAATTTAAATTGCCCGCGAGTCATTTGTCCGCCGCAGGTTATGGCGAATTCCACCCGGTATCCGGCAACGACACCCCCGCCGGACGCGCACAAAATCGGCGCCTCGATATCGTCATCCTTACGCCGTTTCAACCCATGCAGGGGAATGCCCAAGGTTCCACGCAGGAAATCCGTCCGGCGCCAAGCCCCCTGGTATCACCCGCCGTCCGGCCTTGAAAGCTGCTTGAGTTTCAAGGTTTTTGCATTTCCGCCGATAACACTTTTGTATCCCTGCGTACCGCTGATAAGGAATCGGAGGCTCTCCTGGCGAAAGCCACATTGGCGTACATCAAGGGGGGCAGCGCGATGGGAAACGGGAGGAACGCTGTGTTTGTGGAGACGGTCCGGCGCATAGGATTCCGGACCCATCTCGATTTACAACTCTGGCGGCGAATGCGCCGATCTAAATTTGTAGAAACGGTGAGAAGCCGAATATGCAGAACCCCAGCGTTGTCATAGCGAAGGAACAACCTCACGTCGAAGGGTTAAACGACCCTGGATGGGCTCGCATCCGCGATCTGATCTACAAGGTCTCGGGCATCTATCAGGCTGAGAACAAGTTTTATCTTCTCGTCAGCCGATGTGGTGTGCGCATGAAGGCCGTTGGCGCGCGCACGCCTCGCGAATACCTGGAATTTCTGACCGCGCGTCCCAACCGCGATGCGGAACTGCGCGACCTGCTCAATGAAATTACGATTGGGGAGACCTGTCTCTTCCGGAGCCAGCCGCAGATCGAGGCATTACGCAAAGTTGTGATCCCCTCCTTGGCCGAATCCAAGAGGAAGCTTTCGTACACGAGGCTTCGCTTCTGGAGCGCCGGCTGCTCGACCGGCGAAGAACCTTATACGCTGGCGATGATTTTGCTCGAAGAAACGCAGAGCACGTTGAAAGGCTGGACCTTTGAAGTTGTGGCGACCGATCTGAATGATCGCTCCGTCGCCAAGGCGCAAGAGGGGATCTATAACGACTACGCCGTGCGGAATGTGCCGCCCGATTTCATGCGGAAGTATTTCACGCAGTCCGGATCCAATTTTCGCGTAGCCGACTCCGTGCGGCCGTTTGTCACATTCTCGCGGCTGAACATGTTGGACGACAGCAAAATGCTTTTCATGCGCGGTATCGACGCAATCTTCTGCTGCAACGTGCTGATTTACTTCGACGGGAAATCCAAGACCCGCACCATCCAGCATTTTTACAACGCCTTGCTGACCAACGGTTATTTTTTTCTGGGCCAATCCGAATCGTTGTTTGGAATTACCGAAAAATTCCGGCTGGTGCATTTTCCCGGGACGACGGGGTACTGGAAGCCCGGTGAGTCCGCACCGAAGGGAGGCGCCGCGTGAAGACCGGAACTCTCGACCGATTGCGCTCGCGGATAACCAAGATTGACGCGATGCCCACAATTCCCGTCATTTTGCGCCCCCTGCTGCGCTGCCTCGATCAGCCCGTGGAGCAAATCGACGTCAATCGCATTGTCGAGTTGGTCTCCTATGACAAAACCATTGCCGCGCAGTGCGTGCGGATGGCCAATTCCGCGCTCTTCGGGCGCAGCGAGCCGGTCGAATCGGTTCGCACCGCCGTCATGAATCTGGGCATGTGGCGGGTCCGCGACCTGCTATTTTCCAATTCTCTTTCGCAAGTGATACCTGCCAATCGCTGGATTGTGGACCCTTCGGTGTTCTGGCGCCACTCCCTGGGCTGCGCGCTGGTGTGCCGCAAGTTTGCGGAAATCCTCGGGTATGCGGACACGGAAAAGGCCTACCTGGCAGGCTTGTTGCACGACATCGGGATTCTGGTTAATTCCATGGTTGCTCCCGAGGAGTTTCGCGAGACTTTCGCGAAAGCCACTCGTCAGCAAATTCCCTTGGACGAAGCCGAGCAGGCCACGCTGGGGTTCACTCATAATGACTCTGGTCGTGTGCTCGCGGACGCCTGGAAAATTACGCCCGACATAGCCCAGGCCATCGAGCTTCATCATGAGATAGGAGATCCCGGAAGTGGCGGGCCGCTGGTCGCGATCGTCCACCTAAGCGACTTGCTTTGCCGGCTGCGCGACCTGGGTTACGGCTATTACGAGCCCCAACAAGTGGATTTTGCGAATGAGCCCGGGTGGCTGTACCTGGTCATGCATTTTCCAAACTTGGCTGATCTGGATCTCGCGCGGTTCACGTTCATGCTGGATGAGTACGCCAAGGAAGTCGGCGAATTGGTGTCAACAGTTTTCGCCTCCTGAGAAAGATGCAACACCCATTTGAGTTTCAGATTGACATGGCCGCTGCCGGGGAATAGATTCGTTTGCAGGCACGTTCGCCAGCGGAGTTTCCTGGCCGAACCAAGCTCCCCCCTTCCCGGCACGGCAATTGCGAAAAATTTGTTGATGAGGCGATTTGTGTCCCCAGAATCTCTTTTGTCCGGCAGTCTTCGTTCAGGCAGGAATCAGAAGGAAGCCAAGAAGCAGCCTAAGGCCGGCAGCCTGCTCGGCGCCCCGACGCTGCCGCGCGGCAAGCCTACGTCCCCTGCGGACCGCGCAGCGCGGCAAATCAGCAGGATGGAAGCGATCGGTCAGCTTGCCGGAGGCATTGCCCACGATTTCAATAATCTTCTGACCGTCATTCTTGGCCACAGCGAATTTTTGCTGAAGCGCAATGAGCCGGCCAAGAGCCGCCGCGTGCGCATCGAGGAGATTCGCAAAGCAGCCGAGCGCGGCGCATGGCTAACGAATCAGCTTCTCGCCTACAGCCGGAATCAACTCCTCGAGCCGACAGTTCTGCAATTCAACGCGGTTCTGGAAGACATGGATAACATCCTGCGGCGCGTGCTGGGTGAGGACGTCGCGCTCGACCTGCTGCTGGATCCCCATCTCGGTTGGGCCAAGGTGGATCGGGGACAGTTACAGCAGATTGTCTTGAACCTCGCGGGGAACGCTCGCGATGCCATGCCGCAGGGAGGCCGTCTGAGCATTGAAACCCAGAACGTTAGAATCGGCCCGGGCGCGGCCAAACCCCAGGAATATCTCGAGCCGGGTGATTACGTCGCGATTGTCGTCCGCGATTCCGGACATGGCATGGACGCGGAAACGCGCACGCGCATCTTCGAGCCGTTTTTCACCACGAAGGAAACAGGGAAAGGGACTGGCCTCGGTCTCGCCACGGTTTATGGCATCGTGAAGCAAAGCGGCGGGTATATTTGGGTTGAAAGCGAGTCTGGCAGCGGGAGCACATTCTATACACTACTGCCGCGTGTTCCAGAGCCTTCCAATCCTAAAGTCCAACAGGACATTTTCGATTTTCATTCCGGAGGAGAAACCATCCTGCTTGTGGAGGACGATCCGGCGCTGCGCAAAATGGCGGCAGAGGTTCTTCGTGACACGGGATACAAGGTCCTTACCGCGCCATCCGGCGCGGACGCATTGCACGTCGCCGCGGAATATAAGGGTCCCCTGGATGTCCTTCTAACGGACGTCGTCATGCCCGGCATGACGGGCCGGGAACTCGCCGGCCAGATCGCCGCGCGCCACCCCAGAATCCGGATACTCTATATGTCTGGATATACGGATGACGCGATCGGTCATCACGGTCTCCACGGCGAGGCGTTACGACTTCTGCAAAAGCCGTTTACGCACGACGCGCTCGTGCGCCACGTCCGTGAGGCACTCGAGATCGGCGCCCGGGCCTGACGCATCCTTTCCGCTGAACCCTCAGTGCTCTCTGTGGCTTTTCTCGGTGACCTCTGTGTGGAGCTTTTCGGAATTTAACACAGAGTGCACAGCGAAAAGCCACAGAGAGCACTGAGGGCATACCGGAAACTGCACACCCTCCACAGTCTTGATTGACTTCCCGCCTTGTAGCTCTTGTAATGGATTACTCTAGGCCATGAAGATGCTTACGAAAACCTGCGCGTGAAGAGTCCGGAAACAGCAGCCGCCAGCCGCTTTGCATCGAAGCGATCGTCATTTCTCGTCGCCGCTGGAATTCTTCTCAGCCGCATCGCGGGACTCATCCGTGACAGAGTGTTCGCGCACTACTTCGGAAATTCCGATGCGGCGGACGCCTTCAAGGCGGCGTTCCGTATTCCCAACGCGCTTTCAAATCTGTTCGGCGAAGGAGTTCTCTCCGCTTCCTTCATTCCCGTGTACGCGGGCTTGCTCGCGCGCGACGAAGACGAAGAAGCCCGGCGCACGGCCGGAGCCGTAGCGGCCCTGCTCGCACTCAGCACCTCGATTCTTGTTTTGATCGGGGTTCTGGCAACTCCCTACCTGATCGACGCCATTGCGCCTGGATTTTCAGGTGAGAAACGCGAATTGACGATACGTCTGGTGCGAATATTGTTCCCCGGGGCGGGGCTGCTCGTGCTCTCTGCGTGGTGTCTCGGAATTCTCAACAGCCACCGGCGCTTCTTTCTTTCCTATACGGCGCCCGTGATCTGGAACGCAGCCATGATTGCCACGATGTGGGGATTCGGCGGGCGTTACGTGCAATTTCCCCTCGCCGAAGTCTTGTCGTGGGGCTCCGTGATCGGCAGCGCGCTGCAGGTGATCGTGCAATTGCCTGTCGTCCTGGGGCTGCTGCGCGGACTGCACCTCTCGCTGGCGTTTCACCTGGAAAATGTGCGCACGGTCGTTCGGAATTTTTTCCCCGTATTCGTTAGCCGCGGTGTCGTGCAGATCAGTGCCTACGTGGATGCGCTGCTGGCGAGCTTGCTGCCGACTGGAGCCGTCGCCGCGCTGGCATACGCGCAGACGCTGTATACGCTGCCCGTCAGCCTGTTCGGAATGTCCGTCTCGGCGGCGGAGCTTCCGGCGATGTCCGGAACGGTCGGCGCGGAGTCGGAAGTGGCTGAATTGTTGCGCGTGCGCCTGAACGCAGGCTTGCGCCAGATCGCATTTTTCGTAGTTCCATCCGTGGCAGCGTTTCTAGTTTTAGGCGACGTCATCGTCGCCGCAATTTATCAATCCGGACGCTTCACACACGCGGACGCAACATACGTGTGGGGAATTCTGGCCGGCTCGACAGTAGGTTTGCTCGCCTCCACACTTGGGCGGCTCTATTCCTCCACGTATTACGCCTTGAAAGATACGCGCACGCCGCTTCGCTACGCAGTTCTGCGAGTCATTTTGACGACCGTACTCGGATATCTCTCGGCGATCCCGTTGCCGCATTTACTGGGGATCGCCTCCCGCTGGGGCGTGGCCGGACTCACGATTTCGGCGGGTGTTTCTTCTTGGGTTGAGTTCACGCTGCTCCGCCGCACGTTAAATAACCGAATCGGCGCGACAGGTCTTCCTCCCGTGTACCTCGTTAAAAGCTGGGCGGCTGCCCTGGTTGCCGCGGCAGTTGGCAGGGGGCTATTTCTCGCCGTCGCTCATTGGAATCCGATCGTCGCCGCGATCGTAGTCCTCGGCGCGTACGGGACAATTTATTTCGCCGGAGCGTTCGTCCTCGGCCTCTCCGAAGTCCGCGCCCTGCTGGGCATGTTCTCCCGGCTGCGTGCTCGCTCCTCTTGATCTTTTAAGGAAGCGAGCACGCCCGCCAGGAAACTTCACACTAATTTTGAAACGTACCAGTCCGCGTTAGCCTGAGCGAAGTGTTTCCATTTTTCCGGAAGGTCTTCTTCCGCGAAGATTGCTGATACCGGGCAAACGGGTACGCAGGCGGCGCAGCAGATGCAGGTGGCCGGGTCAATGTATAGTTGCGGAACTCCGGCAAATTCGCCTTCATCTTTTCGCGGGTGTATGCAGTCAACAGGGCACGCATCTACGCACGCAGTGTCTTTCGTCCCGATACACGGCTCAGCTATTACGTATGCCATAGGACCTCCTCCATATCGGTCAGGATAGAGGTTGGCTGGCGGTTCGTGCGATGACTTTTGTCACGGCGGCGAATGAAAAAATCGATTAAATTCTAGAGTGATTATCGGGTTCTCGTGATTTCGCTTCTTAGCGCGGAAACGTTCGGGATTGTGACAGTTCGTCGGCGGATCTCGATCAAGCCTTCACCGTGCAAGCGGCCGAGGTTACGGGAGATGAGTTCGCGTACAGTTCCCAGACGGGCCGCAAGTTCTTCGTTGTTCTCCGTCAATTCAAACTCCACGCCACGTGAATCTGTGCGTCCGGCGTGTTCGGCTAGGTGGATAAGATGGGCGACCAAACGGTCGCGTACCGTCGAAAAAGACAATTCTTCTACGAGGCCATCCAGATGCCGCATGCGGTGCGCGAGCACTTTGATAACCTTCAACGCCACTTCCGGATGTCGTAAGCAAATCTTGCGGAAGTTGTCTGCATCCAAGTGAAGTAGAGTGGTATCACTGACTGCTTCTGCAGTTGCTTGGTAGCGGCCTTCGTCAAAAACTGGAACTTCCGCCAGTGCATTGCCAGGACGCTCAATGCTAATTAATTGCTGCCGCCCGTTCGGTGCAGTCTTTACTAGCTTTACTGTTCCTTGTTCAACGATCAGCAGTTCCCGGCACGGGTCACCTTCCGAAAAAATAATCGCACCCGCAACATATGCCCGGCGAACGACGCGCTCCGCCACGAGCGCAAGTTCTGCTTCAGAAAGGTCTGTGAAGAGTGCGAGTCTTCCAAGTGTTGTTGCAAGTTTGGGCTTGAGCGCTTGCATACAAATGACTACGTTCAGTGTATAGCCAAAGCTACCGGAAGGCTCAATATCGTTGAGGTGCTCAGTCTTTCGCGGTGGATTTCGCCAGGTTTAATGGCTCCCGCGCGGGAGAATCGGGCGGCGCAGCTCTGAGATATTGCGCGGGCCAGGAAATCTTATGGCCGAGCGCGCGCGCGGCCCGCAGGGGCCAGTACGGATCGCGCAGGAATTCCCGTGCCATCAGTACGAGATCAGCCTGATTTTTGGCGAGGATTTCCGCTACTTGTTCCTTTGTTTCGATCAATCCGACGGTCCCGGTCATCACACCCGTGTCGCGGCGAATTCGTTCTGCGAAGGGAACCTGAAAGCCGGGTCCTGCGACGATTTGCTGGTCGGGCACGAGGCCCGCTGAGGAACAGTCAATCAAGTCGACGCCCAGGGGCTTAAGCTGCTTCACTAGTTCGACGGATTGATCGAGGTCCCAGCCGCCTTCCTTCCAATCCGTCGCCGAGATTCGAATGAAGAGAGGTAAGTGCTCCGGCCACTCCTTGCGGATCGCGGAGACGATTTCGCGGGCCAGGCGCGTGCGGTTTTCGAACGAGCCTCCGTATTCGTCTGTGCGCTGATTGCTCAGCGGTGAGTAGAACTCATGGATCAAATACCCGTGCGCCGCATGAATTTCCAGAACTCGAAAGCCTGCGTCCAGGGCGCGGCGCGCCGCTTTTGCGAATGCCTGTACGACGCCTCGAATGCCTTCCTTTGAAAGAGCTTGGGGAAATGGGTATTTATCTGAATATGCGACAGCGCTGGGCGCGACAGGGACCCACGCACCTTCTTCCGGCGAAAGTTTGCTGGAGCCAACCCAGGGCTTCTGCGTACTCCCTTTTCGGCCGGCGTGGGCGAGCTGCATGCCGGGCACGGTTCCCTGGCTCTTGAGGAAATGCGTGATTCGCGAAAGAAACTCGATGTGCGCGTCACTCCAGATTCCGAGATCTTCAGGGCTGATGCGCCCCTCGGGCGTGACTGCGGTGGCCTCGGTAAAAACTAGGCCGGCCCCGCCTACTGCGCGGCTTCCCAAGTGTACGAGATGCCAATCGTTCGCGAATCCATCCTTGCTGGAATATTCGCACATTGGCGAGACCGCGATGCGGTTCGGCAACGTGATACTGCGAATCGGAAGTGGATCGAATATTTGCGCCATGTTTTCCCTTTTGAGATTTCCGGCGTTATTCCAATCGCCGCAATCTCTGGTAACCTCCAGACGAGTCTGAAAGTAATAGCATTGGATGCCTCCGAATCGCAACCCGGTGCAGAAATAGATTTTGTGCGCGGAACCCGGCCTGTGTGCAACTGAATTGGAATGCCCGATTATTTGCGACATTCGTTTTGCAATAAGGGTTCATGAAAACTGAAATCTTTATCCACCGCTCACGAATCGAAGCCTCCGCGGCCGAGGTGTATGTCTGGCACGCCTTGCCGGAGATGCTGGAACGGCTCACGCCGCCGGGGGAACATATCGAAGTGATCGAGAGAACGGGCGGAATCGAGCGCGGGGGCCGCGTCGTGCTGCGGTTTGGACGCTGGCCATTTCGCCGCCGTTGGGTTGCCGAACATTTGGACTACGAAGAGGGCCGTTTTTTCAGCGATGTCCAAGTATCCGGCCCATTTGCCTATTGGATGCATACACACACTTTCGAGCCAGACGGCCCCACCGCGTGCTTTCTCGAAGACAGAGTAGAATATGCACTCCCGTTCGGTTTCCTTGGCAGGTGGATAGCGGGAAGGTTCGTCAGCAGAAAGCTTGAACGCATGTTCGAGCATCGGCACAAGGTAACGGCGCAATGTGTAGCAGCCAAGCATTCACTGCGCCAAGGCGAGCAATAGAGTCTCGAGAATCTTGCGTTGCACCAGCCATACGAACGGATGATAGTGGGTCGGTTTTCGAGTGACTGACCACACGTCCAAAGCGCGGAAGCTACCTGGAATAGTAGACCTCTCATATCCTCATGAGTCCTAAATGGGTCAACGAGGAGGGCAACATGCGCAATGTGCTAGCCATTCTGCTTCTTATGGCGAGCTTACCTTTGGCTCGAGACTTGCAGGCACAAGACGCGAAGAGTCCGGTGCGTTCGGCGAACTCAGATATCTCCGGACGATGGGTCGTCAGCGGTGAGTTTTATGGCACTCCGGTTAACTTCTCGCTGGAGCTGAAGCAAGATGGAGACAAACTCACGGGCAATTTTGCCGGAGACAAGGTGGAAGGAACTCTTCGCGGCAACGTCGTCCATTTTCTGGCCACCGACACGCAGGGCGGAACACGGGAATGCCAGGCCGCGGTCCAAGACGGTACCATATCCGGGTCCCTGGTTTTTACAAATGCCAGCGACGCGGCACATCCCAACACTCTGCAGTTCATAGCCAAACTGGTCCCCGGACGCCACGAGGGAGCACCGCGGCGGTACGAGTTTACGCCAACGATCTTCTATCGCCAATTTTCGGCCGCGAACAAAGCGGTGTTAACCATTTCTTCCGGTGACACCGTCCATACCACAACAGTCGACGCAGGTGGCCAGGACGAAAAAGGCGTGACCCGCTCTCTAGGTGGAAATCCTGAAACCGGACCTTTTTTCGTTGATACTGCGGCACCGGGCGATACGTTGGTGGTGCACCTCACGAGAGTGCGCCTGAATCGCGATTGGGCCATCAGTGACGACGCGGTTGTTGGCCGGGCACTGAATAGTGATCTCGCAGTGAAGATGAAGGAAGTCGGCAAACCGATTCGCTGGCATCTGGACGTGCAACATGGTGTCGCTACCCCGGAGAAACCTGCGGAGCATCTGGCGCGGTACTCGGTACCACTAAAGCCCATGCTCGGATGCGTTGCTGTTGCGCCAAACGCAGCACAAGCTGCGCCCCCCACCGGCGACTCTGGGCCATGGGGCGGAAACATGGACTTCAACGAAATCGTCGAGGGTGCAACCGTCTACCTGCCTGTGAGTGTTCCTGGTGCACTCCTTTATGTGGGAGATGGTCACGCGGCCCAGGGCGACGGAGAGCTCAACGGCAACGCATTGGAAACCTCTATGGAGGTGGAGTTCACTGTGGATGTAATTCCGGGGAAAAGCACCATAGGACCGAGAGTGGAATCGGCGACGCACATCATGGCGATGGGGCTTGGCGGGTCTATTGATGATGCTTTCCGCACAGCCTCGGCGAGCATGGCGCAGTGGTTGACGAGCGAATACAACCTGTCTCCTTCGGAGGTGGCACAGGTGTTGGGTACTGCTGCGGAATATAAGGTGAGTGAGGTTGCCGACCGCAATGCCGGGATCGTGGTGAAAATCAATAAAGCACTCTTGCAACCGCTAACTCCGGCGGCGAAGTGATCGGACGGAATGAACTATTCTCCGTCGCATAGCCATCGAGTGTATACGCCGCTTGATTTTGTTGTTGGACTAAGTCGGGGCATGCCATGCTCGTGGCCCCTCCAACTGAAAGTCCAGTCACCATTGCCAAGGTGCCCGAACGACAGCTTATTCAGTCATGGACCCACTACCGAACGAGTGAGGGTGGACGCCCCATGGAGCTTGGCCTGTATAATAGCGACTCGATGAGCACACAGCAGCGCCCACCGGCGGCAGATTTGTCGTCTCTGAGAATTGACGACCACGCCCGCAAGACTGGCGACAGAGGCAAGCGTCTGGGATGGCTTGCGGGAGTTCTGCTCATCGTCCTCGCCGGCGCAGCCGCCGCATATCGCGTAAAGGACCCGAAACTGGCCGTGGAAGTTACGACAGCTCGAAGCGCAGCTAATGCTCCTGCGCAGGCGCTGCTCAACGCCAGCGGGTACGTGACTCCCCGGCGGCGTTCCAGTGTGGCGGCAAAAATCACGGGCAAAGTGATCGAGGTGGACACCGACGAAGGCATGCAAGTCAAGGAAGGCCAGATCATCGCGCGCCTCGATTGCGCTGAATCCGATGCCGCGCTTGCGTCGGCCAAAGCGGATCGAATTGCGACGGAGGCCTCCATTCACGACCTGGAAGTAAATCTCGCGAATGCCGACCGGGAATTGAAACGCGCCCAGCAACTGACGGATGCGGGTGTCTCAACCCCGCAGGCTCTGGATGCCGCGCGCACACTGGCGGATAGCTACCGCGCGCGCATCGCCTTGACGAAGCAGCAAATCGCCGCCGCGGATCGAAAGATCGACGTGGCACAAGAAAACGTGAACAACTGCACGATTCGCGCTCCGTTCTCAGGGCAAGTGGTCTCGAAAGATGCGCAGGTTGGCGAAATGGTATCGCCCATATCGGCCGGCGGAGGATTCACACGAACCGGCATTGCCACCATCGTGGATATGCAATCGAACGAGATCGAAGTGGATGTCAATGAATCTTATATCGCGCGCGTCAAGCCGCATCAGAAACTAACCGCCACATTGGATGCTTATCCCAATTGGCAGATTCCGTCGCACGTGCGGACGATTATACCGACGGCGGACCGACAGAAGGCAACCGTAAAAGTACGCATCTCGTTTGACCGCCTTGACCCGCGAATCCTGCCGGACATGGGCGTGAAGGTTGCATTCCTGGACGACGAGCAGCCTCACGCCAATGCAGGCGGTGGAGCAGTCGCGCCGAAAGCTTTGATTCCAAACTCGGCAGTGAGCCGCCAAGACGGAAAAATATCTATATTCCTAGTCCACGATGGCAAAGTGGAACGCCGCGCCGTAACGCTCGGATCCCAGCGGGGAGATGACGTTGAAGTCCTGGCAGGCGTGTCCGAAGGGGACGCGCTGGTGGCGAAAGTTCCCGAAAATCTGCGCGACGGCCAAACCGTCGACGTCAAAAAATGAGGATAGCGGCATGGTAAGAGTCGACGGAAATGGAACCTCGGCGAGTTTGGTGCACGTGCGCGGCCTCGATAAGAAATACGCGCGCGGCGGCGAAGAGATCCACGTCCTGCAGGGACTAAATCTCGATGTTGATAAGGGAGACTTCGTCGCATTCATGGGACCCAGCGGATCGGGCAAAACCACTTTGCTGAATTTGCTGGGAGGGCTCGACGTTCCCTCCGCCGGAACGATCTCCGTGGCCGGGGATGAACTCACACACATGTCCGCGAGCAAGCTGACGGCCTGGAGGGCGCGCCACGTCGGCTTCATTTTCCAGATGTACAACCTCATTCCCGTTCTAACGGCGTTTCAAAATGTCGAGCTTCCGCTGCTGCTTACGAAGCTCTCCAAGGCCCAACGTAGGCAACACGTGGAGACCGCGCTTTCGGTAGTTGGCCTGGCGGATCGCATGCGGCACTATCCGCGGCAACTCTCCGGCGGGCAAGAGCAACGCGTGGCGATCGCGCGGGCCATCGTTTCGGATCCAACATTCTTGTTGTGCGACGAACCGACAGGAGACCTGGACCGCAAGGCGGCGGATGAAATCATGGACCTGGTGACGCGTCTCGTGAAGGAGTTCGGCAAGACCGTCCTGATGGTCACGCACGACCCTGCCGTGGCGCGGCGGGCGCACGTGACGCTGCACTTGGAAAAAGGAAGCTTAGTGGGTGCCCCAGAAAGAGCGGGCGTGTCATGAAATTCTTGCCCTTGATGATTGCGAATCTGTTTCGCAAAAAAATTCGCACTGCGCTGACGATTGGATCTTTTGCCGTCGCGCTATTTCTGTTCGGATTGCTGGTGATTGTCCGCGGAGCCTTCAGCCAGGGCGTGGATGTTGCCGGCGCCGATCGCCTCGTGGTCATCAACAAAGTTTCGTTGATCCAACCGCTGCCGCTTTCCTACCGCGACCGGCTGCTTCGGATGCCCGGGATCAAAGAGGTGACACACGACAATTGGTTCGGAGGCGTCTACCAGGACGAAAAGAATTTTTTCCCCCAGTTTGCCGTGGACGTGGAACACCAGAGAGCCTTGTTTCCGGAGTTCAATGTTCCGGAGGATCAATGGCAGGCCTTTGCGGGTGACCGCGAGGGCGCCATTGCCGGGCAGAGCCTTGCCGAACGATTCGGGTGGAAGGTTGGCGACCGCATCCCCATCAAAGGCACGATCTATGCTGGGCCGTGGGAATTCAATCTTCGAGGCATCTATCGAGGCTCGCGCCCGCAGGATGATACCACTCAGTTCTGGTTTCACTGGGACTATCTCGATGAGCGGAGGACCTTTGGGAAGGGCGATGTGGGCTGGTATACCGTCCGTGTAACGAACCCTGACCTTTCCGTCCAAGTGGTCAAGACGATCGATGCGGAATTTGCCAACTCGCCTTACGAAACCAAGACAGACACCGAGAAGGCCTTTGCGGCGTCGTTTGTGAAG
>Ga0210410_10000244_pt1 | contig 72870 bp, 62 predicted proteins | sample IncBWC4MmetaG_FD_161058 | JGI IMG/M metagenome (GOLD analysis project Ga0210410, IMG submission 161058) | Forest soil microbial communities from Barre Woods Harvard Forest LTER site, Petersham, Massachusetts, United States - Inc-BW-C-4-M | ecosystem: Environmental > Terrestrial > Soil >... | reverse complement strand
GGATTTCAGCGGACCCGAGATCTTTTGCCCCTAGCGCTTTTCCTGAGGGAGAGTTCCCGCTGCCATCGGCCGCGTGACACAAGACGCAGTTCGTTTTATAGAGTTTATCCGCATCGCCCTGCGCTCGTACCGCATCCGGAAGAGCCAAGATTGTGAGGCTGATAAAAAAGACTGCCCGTGCAAGTCTCAAAAGCATTTTTTGCATGTGGTCTCCTCGATTCGTTGAGCGGAACCCCGCCGTATATCTTTACCAGCACCTACGAATCTCATGACCTGCTCGATTCGCTGCCGAGAACGGGTCAGGAGTATATCCCACCGATAGAGCTCTGTTGCAAATGTCCTTGTCCGCGCTGTTCTGCCAAACCATGCGCCAGAAGCTGGAGCCGTGGCCATCCAATCAGAAAACAAAGAAGACCTGCAGGTAAGTGGAGTTGTTCGCGCTCGCTTTGCGTCCTGCACCGTCATAGTTTGTGCCAGCTCCGTTGAACCGCGTGTAGCCGGTGTACTGAGCTGAAAGTTCGATGTTCTGCTGAGGCCACCACGAAAGGTTGAGAATGTACCCCGTGCTTGAGGGACTTCCACTTGCACTGCCGGTTACGGGAGTACCTTGGAGAAACAGCTTTGGGTCCGCTGTTCCGGTTACGTTGAAGAAGCCGCCGGTCCCGGTAATCCGCGTGCCGAAGTGATACTCGACGTTGGTCTGCACCGTGTTGAGGTGATGACCTGGCTGCGCCGCACCGCCGGAAGCAAACGTCGCGGTGAGAGTGGAATTCTCGCGAATGTACGTGCCGCGGAACGATAGGACATCGTTCTTCAATTGAGGAATGGTGCGATTGTACTGAAAGTCGAGGGCCCAATCCGTGTACCCGTCTTCCGGGCCCGGACTCGTGATTGTTGCGCCGGGGGAGCTCTTCATGTGTATTCCATAAGCGCCAACCTCAAGATCGTTATTCTCGCTGGTAGTCTGCCACGCGACCCGCCAGTAAGGAGCGATGCCGCGGACATTGAACGCGAACCCTGTCCCTGGGTTGGGCTGAGCTCCGCCAAGATGTTCGGAGCGGTAGATTGTGCCCACTAAGTACAAATGATGGTTCCACATTGTGTATCCGCCGAGGCCTGCAACATCCTGGCCCAGTCGATTGTTGATCACGGCCGCCGCCAACGGCGATGGAGCAACATTGGTGGTCTGAAAAGGCCAGCCCCAGGCCGGCGTGCTGTTCCACAAATCTTCCACTGTCGGGTTATTATTGAACGTAACCCCGTACGTGAGGGGTTTCCCAAATAGCTGCCGATCGCTGTTGGCATAACGGATGTCCGTGTTGTCCCAGCTGAAGTGGTTCCCCGTGGCGGTATAAGTAACCTGTGCAAAACTGCCCACATGCTCCCCCCATTTCCCAGCGAGAAACAAGGAAGCCTGCTGGGGGAATTCGAAATTGCCATTCTGTGTTGCGGGCGTGGAGGATTTTGTTGTGGTGAACGAAGTAAAAAAGAGCACCGAAAGCGGAAACGCCTCGAGTAGGTGCAATCCGGAATTGCGATCCTTCTTATCGTCGGAAACCTCTGGCTTGGTTGTAAACGTGTACCCGTCCAGCTTGAATTGTCTTCCGAATGCATTCAGCTCGGGCGGTGCGTAATGGCAACTTGCGCAAGGTAGCCCCGTCTGCCGCGAATAACTGGGCACCGCGCGGGCGTTCGGCTCGGACAGAACAACGAGCAGCGCGATCGGAAAAAGCAAGACAGCTAACCTCAGAACGACTGTGCCTAGAGGATACCCAGGTTTCGCAGGTAGCATTTGTTCCTCCTTTGTCGCTGGACGGCTCGGACGGCCCAATCAAGAGCAGGTCCAGCCGACGCAAAGCTGGTCACAAGGCTGGGAGCGGAGATGTTGTTCCCGCCGGGTCAAGCTGAATTCAGTTTGGCGACCCGAACAGCCACTTCCAGACCCTCCATCGAAATCCCGAACGGACTTTCATCGAGTCCAAGTAAGGCAAGATGAAGATTCCGATGTCACTCAAGTCCTTCAAATAGCGGCGTTCCCCGCTTGGAACGTGGGTGATATGCCCTCTCCAACGTGCTGTTCCGGTCTCTTCGAAAGTCTCTTCAAGCCAAATCTTCACGATGAACGAATGCGTTTGCCATTTTTCGGAAAACGTCGCGGTAGACTCCGAATTTGGCTCCACATTCGATCGGTTCCTGCTTGCATCCACGCGACTCCTTGAAAGTGGGTCCATGGATCAAGATACGAGCCGCAGTTCTAGAAGGTCGGTGTCTGTCAGGGCGTCTTGCGGACGTCTGTAGTTCCGTCTCTAGCGCAATTTTTTTTGCGGTCAGTTAAAATTCCAGACAGGTTCTCGAAGTTCTGCAACCGGCGCAAAGTCCACTGAAATGGTCCAGGGCTGGATCAACCGCCTCCGGGCAGGAGCTTCTCTGCTCAGAGAAACATTTCTCTTGGCAACGGTGGACTTTCGTTGCGCAGTTTTGGCTCGGCCATTGTGCGGATCAATGCCTTGCCGAATCGAAGGTGTGCAAATTGGGCGAAAGAGCCCTATCCACTTCCCGTATGTCTCTATCAAGACCGCGCTGTACTTTCAGCAAGAGAGATCGAATTGCCCGAAGGCGGGTCAGAGATTTGGAAATTTCCCCTGCTGAAGATTTTCTCAAAGGCCCTGGTGCAACGGAGTCAGTTTCCAACTTATCTGTTCGAACCTGGTTGTATAATTCGAGGGTCCGGCGGGAAGGCGGGACGCCCAATTCTTGTTCTAATGCGGTCTCGCAACGTTGGAATTGACGGATCGCTCCTGCGCGGTCACCCGCCAAATAATACAAACGAATAAGGCGACGGTAGGTCCGTTCGCGTGCTTGGTCCTGCCGCAACAGCAATTCTCCATGCGCCATTCCTTCTTCGAATTTACGACGTACCTCGCAGTAGCCCATGAGCTTGTCCAGCATCGCGGTGTAGATATTCTGGAGGCGCTCGCGGTGGAAGAGGCACCAGTCCTGGTAGTGCCCTTCTAACAAGTCCCCTTTGTACAATGACACGGCATCATGCAGGACGCGTGCTTGTTGCTCGTTGATTTGCTCCCCGGCGACTCCCCGCACCGGAACAAATGCCTGCTCAAAAACAGCCGAATCGAGCCACAATCGGGGTTGTGAATCCAAGCGGAGCGATTCGTCGTCGACTCGGAGCAGCCGGGTTACGTTTCTGGCCAAGTCCCAATGAAGCATCTGCTGAAGTTGCCATAAGGTCTGCCGAAAGTACTTCTTCGATTGCGACGTAGGGCAATCGCCCCAAAGGAGGCTTGCTAAAACCTCGCGCGAATGAGACCGATCTCGGTGGAGTAGGAGATAACAGAACAATTCCTTCGCCTTGGCAGATGGGAACCACTCAATTTCGCGCTCGTTGCGTTGGACACTGAACTCGCCAAGGAGGCGAATTTTGAATATGAAGCCCACGTCACAAGCGGTGATTACCCGCGCACTCATCTTCGTCCTGAGTTGTGCTGCGGCCATAGGAAACTCTTTATCTTTGTATATGCTAACTTTCGCGTTTCTGACTCCGCTGGTTCATGGGGCCTGCAGTACCCTTGTCACGTCTTGAAGAAATTCACGACCGCAGTCGGACTGACTAATCCTCCGAGTTCGGACACGCCGACGTGCCCAGAGGATTTGCCAGTGACAGTCTAAAAGCCCGTTGAGTCCCAAAAGGACTGCGGGGCGGTTCGGGCCGCAGCCCCTCTTGATCTCTCTCAGGTCTCGTCCAACGACCGAATGCCGACACTAAGGCGCTAATCGAAAGCGCCTTGCTAGCGTTTGGAATTGAGGAGAAGCTATCCCGGAGGTCTGGCAAAAATCAATTCACTCTGCGAGATATTTCGCCCTATTACTTAGGAGGTATAAACGGCTATCCGAGGCGCACGCGGATGATGAGAACAAAACGTTCCTGGATCGCCAGCGGCCCAGAGCCCGCCGCCAGATCCCCAGGTATCACGTCAGGTGCACAATCCCACGCTCCAGAGCAATGCGAATGGCGTCTGCGCGCCCACCAGCACCCAGCTTCTTGAGTACATGACTGATGTGGACCTTCACGGTGCCCTCGGTAATCTTCAGCGACGCGCCGATTTCTTTGTTCGTCTTGCCAGCCACCACCAACCTAGTAATGTCGACTTCTCGGTCCGTAAGGTCCGGGCCGCCCAACCTTGCGGCCAACCGTGCGCCGATTGAAGCAGATATGCTCACACGCCCGGCATGGACCGCCCGGATGGATTCGAGCAATTGCTCGCGGGGAGAATCCTTCAGGAGGTATGCTTTCGCCCCGGCCCTCAATGACCGGTAGATGTCTTCGTCTCCGTTGTAGGTACTCAACACGATTATTCTGGCCTCGGGGGCCTTTTCGAGAATGGCGTGCATAGCTTCATTTGCGTTCATCTCTGGCATGCGGAGATCTAACAACAGTATGTCGGGCAGATGTATAAGAAATTGTTCAACAGCCTGCCGTCCATTTGCTGCCTCGCCGACAACCTTCATATCCTGCTGGGAGCTGACCAACGCTCGCAGCCCCTCCCGGACTATGGGATGATCATCGGCGATGACCGCCCGAATCTGCTTACTGCAGGGTGTCTCGGGTTTCTTGCTCATGGCGAACCCTCCGGCGCGGAACCGTGACCGTGATGCTTGTGCCACTTCCTGGCTGGCTGTTTATCTCACACTTCCCGCCAATTTCCTCTGCGCGATCGCACATTCCGTTGATACCCATCCCGCGACCAGGCCGCTTTGAAATTACAAATCCCTGACCGTTGTCTACGATCTGCAGTCGAACCTCTTTTTTACCAAATACCAACTCGATTCGAATTTCTTTGGCCTGCGCGTGTTGCAGTGCGTTATCTAGTGCTTGCTGAGAAATGCGCAGCAGGTTTTCCCCGAACCCAGCATCCAGATGCTGCGGCTTTCCACGCACGCAGAACCCCACTCGAACCTCTGTATTCGAACGGGCACTATCTACCGAGTCGCGAATCGCGTCACTCAAATCTCCTATTGCAGCAGGTGAGGTAGATAGCATCATAACTGAGCGGCGAACCTCTTCCAGATTCTGGCGTGCTACATCGCGTGCGCGCGTGATGCGGTGCCGAACTTCTTCCGGCAGATCCGCCGAGGCCTCTTCGGCCGCTTCCAAGTTCAAAACGATGCCTGTGAATCCCTGGGCTATGGTGTCATGCACATCGCGAGCCATGCGACTGCGCTCTTCCAGGATGGTGGCCCGTCGAGCCTGCTGCTCGAGCCGTTTGCGCTCAGTTATATCGCGAATGGTAGATGAAACGAGGGTGCCATCCACAGTCTCGATCGGGCTCAGGCTGATTTCGACAGGGAACTCGCTACCGTCTTTTCGCACTACGCAAAGTTCCTGGCCCACTCCCATGAAGCGAATCACAGGTTTTTTCAAATAGGCCGAGCGGTTGCCAGCGTGCCCCCTCCGAAAGCGGTCGGGCACGAGGATTTCGACCGGCTGGCCAATCAGTTCTTGTTGTGCGTATCTAAACATTTGTTCCGCTTGTGGATTCGTCATGACGATTCGCCCTTCCGGACTAACAAGTACGATCGCATCAGGTGCGGTTTCTACGACTCTCCGGAACTTCTCCTCGGCCTCCTTCAACTGAGTAAGATCCCTAAGGACGGAATAGAAGCCATAAAGTTCGCTGCTTTGGTCTCTGCGGGGCACAAAATCAATGTGGACATATCGTCGCCCGGCCTTCTCGAAAAACAGGTGACCCTCAAAGCTGGCGCTCTGGCCCCGCAGTGCCTTCTCTATGTAAGGCTGGGTAGTGCCGTAAATTTCTTCACCCATCACTTCCCGAACCGAGTGGCCCTTAGCTTGTTCCGAGGACAAGCCGAACCACTCCTCAAAGGCCACATTGGTGAATCGGTAGCGCTGGTCGGGAGCAATGTCGGTGAGAGGCTCAGGCAGCGAATCCGCGACGGCTCGGAAGCGGTCTTCTCCTGCGCGCGCAGCTTCTTCTGCGCCTGCGCGCTTGATCTGTTCACTTCGCAGACGTTCGCTCGCGACTGCGAGATCGGCGGTTCGCTTTGCCGACTCGCTTTTCCGTAGTTCTTCTTCGGCCCGCTTGCGGTCCTCGATGTCGGTACGTGTGCCGTACCACCGAAGGACGCGTCCTTGTTCATCTCGAAGAGGATTGTCCTGGATCAAAAACCACCGATATATTCCATCTTTTCCGCGTATTCGTGCTTCCATCTCAAAAGCCGCGCCCTCTGAAAGCGGTGACTCACGAAGGGCTTCCAATTTCTTCAGATCTTCAGGATGAAAAACTTTGGCAACTGCATCTCTTGACCGCACCTCTTGCGGAGTAAGGCCGGTGAATTCCAGCTCTCGCCGGTTCGCAAAAAGAGGACTCCAATCCGAGTCGAAAACGAATACTTGTTGGGGAATCGCATCGATGAGCTGTCGAAGCTCGCTTTCGCTTTGTCTCAGTTCCGTTGTTCGCTCTAGAACCTTGCGTTCGAGTTCATTGTTTGCTTGATGCAGCGCGCCCTCTACACGTTTGCGCTCTGCAATTTCGAGCCTCATGGCTTTCGGGCTCGGGAGTGCCAGCATTTGCGGAACTATTTGAACAAGCAGTATCGCTGTCGGGACCGAGGCTATAGCAGTAACAACCTTGATCGCGCCAGAGAGCCAATAGGTCCCATGCCAAAGTGTCCAAACTTCCATGGTGTGTGTGGCACCACAGGCTAGGATGAACATCCCAAAACTGACAAACATCCAGTGGAAGGGGAGGTCTCGCCTCTTGCGTATGAAATAGACTAAAGTCACGGGAATGGAAAAATAGGCCATTGCGATGAGGGCGTCCGAAAGCACGTGGAGCCAGACCAAGCCTGGCTTCCATAAATAGCAGTAGCCGTGGGGCATAAAATCCGACGAGAACAACTTTTCTAGAAATTCCTTCATGTGTTTTCTTCCTTGTGCTACCTCAATCTAGGAAGCGAGCGCGGGAATTAGATTTCCTTTGCCCGGAGTAGTGTTCCTCTCGATGCGGCAGGAACGACAAGGCAGCCATGAGCGTGAAATGAATCGTTACCGTCGTCGTGGAACAATGACACTGAGACTATTTCGCTGTTAATCTCTGACGAGCTGTCGAAAAGAATCGAATGTTTGCCGGGACCCGGGCGCATCGGCATTCTCTGCGAGGATTCTACTCGCGATTGGATGGCACTGAAAGTCGGTCAAGCAGCCGCCCGACGTGCTGCCTCAGGAGGTAAGGACAGACTGCAAATCGTCCTGCCGGGGGCGCCGCGTGCCCCAAATGGTCGGCAAGTCGGGAACTTTCCGGAAACGGGGGTTGTGGGAAGCGAAGGATGCTTTAGGTGGTTCGTCGACAATACCTAAGTTATCTCGAAACCGCGTTCGAAGTTAATGCAATGGAACGCTCCCGCTATAGTTTTCCAAGTTACGATCAAGTTGCCTTCAGCCACATTCACGCGTACGCGCTAGACAGATTGACGCCAGCTCGCACTAGGTGGTCCCACCTCATATTGCTTCGCTGAGAGAATTCTGTTCTGAGAACGAAGCCAATCAACGATGGGTATGTCGCTTCATTTTCCATTCGCTTTCCAATTAAGAACTTTCGAAATCAACTAAGTGTCGCCAGTTCAAGCGCTTTGAGATTTGTGTTACTGTCCTTGCCAAGATTCAGGTGTCGGTTCGATTCCGATAGGCCGCTCCATTTTCCTCTTTGTTTTGCCTTCCGTTCCGGCTTTTCCGCATTGAAGTGGCTTCATCTATCGTGCATTTCGGCCAAATGGCTCTCCTTTGCAGAGTCCCCATGCAGAGTCCCCATCTTGTTGGCCCAACGAGCGCCTGTTACACTGGCCGCCTCACTTGTAGAGACGTAAGTCACGCAAGCCGCTACGCCGGAACTGAGTCGCGCAGATCGAGAACGGGCGGATAGCAACTGGATTCTGGAGAGTCACGTGGCCCCCGAAGTCATCAATCCTCGCGGCCAAAGTACAGAGGAACGCCGTCCTGTCCAGACGATCGAACCTCTTCCTCCAAACGCGCCCATGATCTCGTCCGTCGCAGAGGTGTCCAATTCTTGGCGCCGCTGCATGGCTGACTATCGCGTTGACCCCAAAGACCAATCTGCGCCAAACGTCGTCACCCAAAGCGAACTAAAAGCTTCGAAAGAACCTGTCGCTGACATCATTACCCAGGCACGGGAAGAGATCGATCGCCTCTACGCCATCGTCCGCCAGCAAGGCTACGTCGTGCTCCTGTGCAACAACACGGGAGTCGCGATTCACCATCGCGGCGATGAAACGCGCGCCGACGATTTCAAGCGTTGGGGCATCTGGCTAGGCGGCGTCTGGTCCGAGCAAATCGAAGGCACAAACGGTATCGGCACCTGCATCGCCGAAGAGCGCCCCCTGCTCGTCCATTGCGGCCAGCACTATCGCTCTCGCCACAGCAAACTCACTTGTGCAGGAGCCCCGATCTTCGATGCCCTCGGCAAACTGGCTGGCGTTCTTGACGTCTCCGCCGTCGCGACCGAGGGGCCCGATCGCCCGCAACAGTTGGCTCTGGCCGCAACCATCGCCTCCGCGCGCGCCGTCGAAGAGCGGCTCTTCCGCGAGCACTTCCGTCATGCATGGATTGTCGCCGCTTTGCCTTCCGACGACACCGCGCCTCCGCTGCTCCTCGCTGTGGACGAAGACCAGCGCCTCGTTGGCGCGGACCGCGTCGCCCGCCGCACGTTCGCTCTCGATGACGCGACTCTGGCCGCCGGCAGGCCTCTATCCTCTCTCTTCGAGTACAATCTTTCCCTTTTCCGCAGGCGTGGAGGCCAGGACATTCCCGGTCTGCTCGCTCGCCCAGGTCGCAGCAACAATTGGCGCGCCCTGATCACTCCGCCCCTCGCAAAATCCAATCTCTCGCGCAGCTGGCCGGAAGCCGTAGTTCACTCTCAACCCAGGCTGAGCATGCTGAGCTTCATGCCCATGCCGGAAGCGCCAGACCTGAACCGAGGAGGCCTCTCGCCCGCGCTGAAAAATCGCGTCTGCGATTTCATCGAGTCGCATCTCAGCGAGAAGATCAGCCTCGATATCTTGTCTGCCATGGCCGACCTTTCGCCCCACCATTTCGCGCGCGCATTCCAGCAATCGGTCGGCATGCCTCCGCATCGGTATCTTCTCCGTCGGCGCCTTGAGCATGTCGAGCAGATGCTCCGCGACACGCAACTTCCGTTGTCCCACATCGCTTTGGCCGTCGGCTTCTCCGATCAGAGCCACCTCAACCGTCACTTCCGCCGCCTTACCGGGATGTCCCCCAGCCTCGCCCGCGGCCTCGAACGCTAGCTCCCGAATCAGTTCCTGCGTAATCGATTCATTTTAAAAGTGTTATCCCTGAATCCCTCCGGAGAACACTCCTTCTGGATTTAGCATAGACAGCCAAAAACTCAGCAAGATTGTACAAATCGGACTGAATTCGTCCAAGACGCCGCCGGCCTTCCCAAGGCACTATCCCCGCAGGATTTCCCGGAGCCCTCAAACGAAGCACAAACGAACCATGGAGGAACGAGCATGTCACACGAAACGGAAGGTATTCCACCATTGGCCGAGCGAATTCGAGGATTTTTCACTCAGTCCGACCAGCACCAATCGGCCTGGGAACACAATCTTCGTCAGGAAGAACGCCGCCTCGAGCGAACCCGCATCGCACGAGAACTTCACGACACCCTGTTGCAGGGACTGCTCAGCGCCGCAATGCAGCTCCAGCTCGCCGAGGGCTGGCTCCCCGCCGATTCTCCCGCAAAGCCTGTCCTCAGCCGTGTCCACAACCTGATGCGGAGGGGAATCGACGAAGGCCGCGCCGCCCTGCAAGGACTTCGCTCAACCGATGTTCCGTCCACAAGCCTCGAACAGGCACTCTCCGATTTCCAGGAGGAACTCGCGCCCGCCGACCGCGTCCGCCTGCGAATCCTGAAAATGGGCCGCCCAAAACCCGTCGATCCCGACGTTCAGCAGCAAATCTACCTGATCACCCGCGAAGCGCTCCTCAACGCCCTGCGCCATTCCCAGGCAAAAAAGATCCAAGTCGAGATCCACTATTCGCCCCGCAAGCTGCGCGTAACCGTGCGCGACAACGGCACAGGCATCGACCCCCAACTCGTCCACTCCGGCCGCAAAGCCCACTGGGGCCTGACCGTCATGCGCGAGCGAGGCGCAAACATCGGCGCCTATCTCCGCATCCGCACCAAACCGGGCGCCGGCACCCAAGTTGACCTCTCTCTGCCTTCTTCCACGTAGTGCTGGCGGCGGCGAACTACTGCTCGTAGTTCTCCACAATCTTTGCGGGACGCGCCTTCGCCTTGTCCGGGTCTTTGCCGAACTCGCGGAGGGCGCGGCGCTGGCGGAGGAGGTCCCAGCATTGGTCAAGTTCGACCTTCACCTCGGCCAAACGCTCTTCGTCCTCGTCTGTAAGCCCGTTCTTTGCGTACAAGCGCTCTTCTTCCTTCACCAACTGGTCGATGTGGTTAAGTACAGATTGGTCTTTCTGCTCGTTTGCCATGCAAGATTTCCTTTCCTGCCTCAGGATCGCCATTGGATGCTCAGAAGGAAACGAAGTACACAGGCTGGAGCAATCATTACGGCCGTTGCTAGTGGTGGCGGGTAGGCGATCTATCGTGGCTGGGCGCGGAGGGAACTGGAGAAACGACTCCCCAAGTAACCCGGGCGGGCTGGAACCCAAATTCAGCTTAACAGGCTAGGTTCTTTATAACCCTCGCATTTTCAACACTTGCAAACCCCCTTTTGACTCGCTTCCGTTCTATATCTTGCCAGAAACAGGGGGTACGGCCGTGCTGGTCATACCATTCGCCGAGTCGTTCTCGCGAATTCCTCTTCTCCTGGCTCCTCTCTGTCGATCCATTTTCCAGCTTCACTTTGCAATTTTCAGTTCTCCTCGCCCCATCTTTTTCCTCCCGTTTTCCTCAGACAAGCGAAATTCGGCATGAGACTTCGCTGCATTTCCCAGTACACTTTGCTGACAGGGCCTCTATCTTCGTGAACGCATGCCGCATCGCCGTCGGGAGCACTCGACGGCCCAAACTCCAGGCGGTCCAGGAAGCCACCGCCAGCTTTGCTGGCAAGCTCTCTCCTGGTTGTCCACTCGAAATCCAGGGCCATGAAGTCGAAAGCGGCGTCAGCCACACGCCATCTTCCCGCGAAGAACTGATGCAAGGAGCGCGCCAGCGAGCCGAAGCTCTGCACAAAATGCTGGTCGAAGCCGGCGCGAAGACTGACTACTGCGTCGGCCTCGAAGGCGGCCTGGATGTCGCCGTCGAAAATGGCGTCCGCAGAGTGTTCCTCGAGAGCTGGGCCTACATCACCGATGGCGCGCGCGGGCATTTCGGCTGCTCCGGCAGCATCGAAATTCCAGAGCTCCTGGCAGAGGAAGTCTTAACCCGCGGCACCGAACTTTCCGTCGCGATTGACAACTACGCTGGCGCAGTTGGCATCCGTGACGGTCAAGGGGCCTGGGGCGTACTCAGCGACAATCTGGTCACGCGACAGGAGTCCTTCCGCCTGGCAGTGGTCGCCGCCTTCGCGCCGTTCTACAATCGGAAGATGTACCAGCCGGCCCCTCAATTGGGCGCCGTGGCCAGTTCCTAGAGATTTTGCGTTTGGTCGTTCCAGGAGACGTTGCGTGGACATAGTCAAAGGCAACATGGGTTGGATCGAAGTCGTCGTTGGGCCGATGTTCTCCGGCAAGAGCGAAGAGCTGATCCGGCGTCTCCGGCGTGCCGAAATTGCGCGGCAGCGTGTGCAGATTTTCAAACCGTCCATTGATTCGCGCTACGCCGCCAACGAGATCGTTTCCCACAACGGCTTGGGCATTCCCTCGGACAACGTCACCAAAGCTTCGGAAATTATCGAAAAAATGCAGCCGCGCACGGAAGTGGTCGGGATTGATGAAGCGCAATTCCTCGGCGACGAAGTGGTGGACGTCTGCACCAAGCTGGCCAACCTGGGCAAGCGCGTGATCGTCGCGGGTCTCGACACCGATTTTCGCGGGCGCCCATTTGAACCGATGCCACGCCTCCTCGCCATCGCGGAAGAAATCACCAAGCTGCTCGCGATTTGCGTGCGCTGCGGCAATCCCGCTGTTCACACGCAGCGCCTCGTCGAAAGCGAAGAGCTTATCGTGGTAGGTGCCGGCAGCGCCTATGAAGCCCGCTGCCGCCGCTGCTTCGAGCCCAACCCCGCTCTGGCCGCGCGCGAAGCTGGCCCTCTACTTCTTCGCAACCACGCCGCAAAAGCCGGCGGCAAGTAAGCCGCGCTTCCGTTACTCTAGCCAGTGCCCGGTTTCGCCGAGCCACGGAAAACAATGCGCATCGAATCGAAAGCTCCCACACGCGTCGACCTCGCCGGCGGCACGCTGGACATCTGGCCGCTCTACCTCTTCCATCCCGGCGCGCTCACTCTAAACGCTGCAATCTCGCGTTACGCCCGCTGCACCATCGAAACGCATCCCGCAGGCGACTCCCGCATCAAGCTAGTCTCGCTGGACACCAACCGTTCGGAGTCTTTACCCTCTTTCGCCGCCCTCGTCCGCGCAAAGCACTACCGTCTTCCGCTGCTCGCCGAGATCGTAAAGTTCTTCCGTCCCGAAGGCGGCTTCACGCTCACGACCAATTCAGAGGCTCCCGCAGGCGCCGGTATCGGCGGGTCCAGCGCCATGGCCGTAGCCATCTGTGCGGCCCTCGATCGCTTCACCGGAGCAGGGAAGAGCACCGTGGACTGGATTCACATCAGCCGCGATGCCGAAGGTATCGTGATTCGCGTACCGACCGGAACGCAGGATCACTACCCACCGGCGTTTGGCGGTGCCGCCGCGATTGAATTGCTTCCCGGCGGAGAGCGCCGCATCGAACTGCGCGTGAACCTCGACGAGCTGGAACGCCGCCTGGTGGTCTGCTACACCGGCAAGCCCCGGCAATCGGGAATCAACAACTGGGAAGTGTTCAAGGCGCACATCGACGGGAAAAAAGCGGTGCGGAACAACATCGAGCAGATTTCCCAGATCGCCCAGGAAATGCGCGTGGCTCTTGAAAGCGGCGACTGGAAAGAAACTGGCCGCCTGATGCACTCGGAATGGACATTTCGCCGGCGCAACCTGCCGACCATCTCGACAAAAACAATCGATGCGATTATTAATGGAGCCAGGCGCAAAGGCGCGCTTGCCGGAAAAGTTTGCGGAGCCGGCGGCGGTGGCTGCGTGGTTTTGCTGATTGAGCCGGACGCGCGCGATCGCGTGGAGAAGTCCATCGTTGAGTGCGGCGGGGAACTGCTCCCGATGCGGATTGACCGCCAGGGCGTCACCGTGGTCTCCCAATAATTTTGTCCCGCACCACTACTCAAGGCGCTCGCGGCATCATAAAATAGCGAAGGTCCCAGGCTGGGGTTCCCGGTTCGCTATGTCCAATTGGCTTCCCATTTCGTTGCTGGTCTTCTCGTTCGCCGCCGCGGACTTGCCGAAGCTTCCACTCTTGCCGGCGTCGGAGCGCAGCGCTTCGGGAAATTTCGCCTCCGGCGAAAGCATTTCGGTTTTGCCACTGCTGCTCGCGGAGCATGACGCCCAATCCGGAAACCCGCAGCAACCGCCGGCGTCGAAGAACGCGAATCTAACGGAACCCTCCAAGCTCGCCCTGATCCGTTATGTTTCCGGCGAATTTGCCAAAGTGCGCAAGCCCATCCCCGGCGGGAAAGAGGGCTTCGTTCTTTACACAGACAAGCCGCTCAACCAGGAGTATCTCGATCGAGTCGTTTCCACGCACGGTGCAGCCATCAACACTGGTGACAACGCCCAAATCACAAAACTCGAATTTCGCGAACATACCATCATCGTGGACATCAACGGCGGCGGCCGCCCGAAGCGCAATTGGCGCGACCATATTCAGCTTGGCATGGGAGGGCCGTCGCAGGTTCCGCAAACAACAACCACCACGGCGCAGGAGCAGGGGCCCGCAGGCTTTCAACCCGGCGCAGGCGGCACGCTGTACATCCAATTCCCGAAAAATATTCCCGATCTTTCGCCGGACGATCTGAAAAATATTCTTTCTCCCTTTCTCGATTTCACCAAAGAGCGCTCGGCCGCGGTGCATTGGATTGACACACTGCCACCGGAAATGAAAAAAGCCATCACCGAACGCCACGCGATTCTGGGAATGGACAAGGAAGAAGTGGTCGCGGCGATAGGAAAGCCCGACCGCAAGGTTCGCGAGCGCGATGCCGAAGGCTACGACACGGAAGACTGGATCTACGGGCACCCGCCGGACAAAACAGTGTTTGTGCATTTCCGGGGCGACAAAGTAAGCTCCATCAAGCAATACCCGCAGTAATGCGGAGCGAAATGCAATATCAATTCGTGGCTAATAATCCCTTTGCAGTCCTCACTGCCATTGTGGCGCCCGCCATTCTCACCAACGCGTGCTCTGTGCTGGCGCTTGGTACCAGCAACCGGTTGGGCCGCGTGGTGGATCGCACGCGTGTGGTGGCTTCCGACATTGCGGCGAGCAAGCCGGGTTCCGAGGGATTCCTGGAGTGGAATTCGCAGTTGCGCGCGCTCGAAGTACGCGTGCAGATGTTGCTTCGCGCGTTGCGATTGTTCTACGCGGCGCTTGGGTTGTTTGCGTCGTCGGCTTTGATTTCCGTTGCCGGGTCAATGGCGGCGTTCTACGGCCAGCGGCTGTTGTTTCAGTTGGGAGCCTTACTGGCCGTCCTGAGCGGAGGTTCCGCAGTCGTAGGGCTGAGCGTGGGATGCTTTAGCATGGTAAATGAGACGCGGCTTGCAGTGAAAAGCCTGGGTGAAGAAGCGCGCATGCGCATCAAGCTGCACGACACGAGCAAGACGGATTGATTGAGTTCTGGCGCGCAAGCGGTATCAATCTGCTGGTCTCGCAACCCTGGCGTCAATCATTTTTTGCATTCATGTGACGCAGGTACCCTGTCTTTCGTTGACTTTTCACTGCACTCCACCTAGCATTTTCTGTTCCACCCGCGGCGTCTTGCGAACCTGACATATCGCCGCAATCCAGAAACCCGCACCGGAGGAAGTATGCCAATCAAGGTAGGAATCAACGGCTTTGGCCGCATCGGACGCAATATTGTGCGCACGGCCATCGACGACAAAGACATTCAGTTCGTCGCCGTCAACGATATTACCGATGCCAAGACCCTCGCGCACCTTTTGAAATACGATTCCGTGCTCGGGAATCTGCCGCACAACATCACGTACACCGACGACACGATAAGCATTGAGGGAAAGGCGATCAAGGTTTTCAAAGTCAAGGATCCCGCGGAAATCAACTGGGCCAGTGTCGGCGCGGATATCGTGGTCGAGTCCACGGGACTCTTCACCAAGGGACCCGAGGCGAAGAAGCACCTGCGCGCGCCAGTGAAAAAAGTGATTATTTCGGCGCCAGCGGAGGATCCCGACGCCACGTTTGTGCTCGGCGTGAACGACAAGACGTATGATCCCGCGAAGCATCATGTGATCTCGAACGCTTCATGCACCACGAACTGTCTCGCCCCCGTCGCCAAGGTTTTACAAGAGACCTTTGGGATTCACAGCGGCACGATGACGACGATTCACTCCTACACGAACGATCAAAAGCTGCTCGACCTGCCGCACAAGGATCTACGCCGGGCGCGCGCCGCGGCCATCAACATGATTCCGAGTTCGACGGGCGCGGCCAAAGCACTACACCTGGTGATCCCGGAATTGAAGGGGAAGCTCGACGGCTACGCGATGCGTGTACCGACGCCCAACGTGAGCGTAGTGGATCTGACCGTCTTCGTCGAGAAACCGGCGACGAAGGATTCCGTAAACGCGGCGCTGAAAGCAGCGGCGAATGGCCCGTTGAAAGGTATTTTGAGTTATACACAGGAAGAACTCGTTTCCTGCGACTTCAAGGGAAATTCAAACTCCTCGATCGTGGACGCCGAGTACACCAAGGTCGTCGGCGACCGCTGCGTGAAGGTGCTGGCGTGGTACGACAACGAGTGGGGCTATTCCTGCCGCTGCCGCGACCTGATCAAGCTGCTCGCGTCGAAGTTCTAAGACAGATCTCGTAACATACGAGCGGCCCGCCTCAGAAGGCGGGCCCTACAGACAGAGCCTGGAACATCGAATTAGGGACGGTCTTCTGGGGCCGTCCGCGTGGCAACCGAATCTCAACGTACGGACGATAAATGACGAAACTCACGATTAAGGACCTCGACCTGCGCGGCAAGCGCGTCTTTATCCGCGTGGATTTCAACGTTCCACTGAAAGACGGCGTGATCACCGACGACACGCGCATCCGGGAAACTCTGCCCACGTTGAAACTGGCCATTGAAAAGGGCGGGCGCCTGGTGCTTGCTTCGCATCTCGGCCGACCCAAGGGTGGTCCCGATCCAAAATATTCGCTGAAGCCCGCGGCGAAAAAGCTGGAAGAACTCTTGGGCAAGCCCGTTGCCTTTGCAGCCGACTGCGTGGGCCCAGATGCGGAGGCGAAGAGCAAGGCGTTGAAGGACGGTGACGTGCTGGTGCTGGAAAACGTGCGCTTCCATCCCGAGGAAGAAAAGAATGGCGAGGGTTTCTCGAAGCAACTCGCGTCGCTGTGCGACGGCGTCTTCGTCTGTGACGCCTTTGGTTCCGCACATCGCGCGCACGCCAGCGTCGTAGGCATCACGAAATTTGTGAAGCAGGCCGCCGCCGGTTTGCTGATGGAAAAGGAACTCACCTACATCGGCAAGGCGATCAGCAATCCCACGCGCCCGTTTGTAGCCATCCTCGGAGGGGCGAAAGTCAGCGACAAAATCGAAGTGGTCGAGAACCTGATGAAAATTGCCGATGCCATGCTCATCGGCGGCGGCATGGCGTACACCTTCTTAAAGGCCCAGGGAATCGGCATCGGCAAATCGCTTGTGGAGGAAGACAAGCTCGACCTGGCGCGCAAGATTCTTTTGGACGTAAAACAGAAGAATTTCAGGCTCCTGGTCCCATTGGATAATGTTGTCACCCCGGAATTCAAGGCCGACGCACCGACGAAGGTAGTGGAAGTCTCCGCGATTCCATCGGACCAGATGGGGCTCGACATCGGTCCAAAAACCATCGCGGCCTATTCCACCGAAATTGCAAAATCAAAAACCATCGTGTGGAACGGCCCGATGGGCGTGTTTGAGATGCCCGCGTTCGCCAAGGGCACGCTCGCTATCGCGCAAGCAGTGGCCGCCGCAACCACTGCCGGCGCCACTTCCATCGTTGGCGGCGGCGATTCGGTGGCCGCGATTCACCAGTCGGGCCTCGCCGACAAAATTTCACACATCTCGACGGGCGGTGGCGCTTCGCTGGAATTTCTCGGCGGACGGAAACTTCCGGGCGTGGAGGCCCTTACCAACAAATGACCCACCCAAAGCGGCGCCGCGTCATTGCCGGCAACTGGAAAATGTTCAAGACGCAGGCGGAAACGCGAGCGTTCTTCGCGGCGTTCAATCCGCTTGTCGCGGGCGTTACAGACTGCGACATCGTGATCGCTCCTCCGTCCATCGATATTCCCGCTGCGGTCGATGCCACCAAGGGAACGCAAATCGCGATATCGGCGCAAAATGTTTACTGGGAAAAGGAAGGCGCGTTTACCGGGGAAACCTCCACCGGAATGCTGGTGGAAGCGGGCTGCCGCTATACGATCATCGGACACTCGGAGCGCCGCCACATCTTCGGCGAAACCAACGAAATGGTCTTCAAAAAGACCAAGGCTGCCCTCGCCGCCGGCCTCACGCCCATCGTCTGCATCGGAGAAATGCTGGCCGATCGCCAAACCGGGCATACCGAAAACATCTGCCAGACGCAATTTCAAGGCAGCGTGGGCGCGTTGACCCCCGAGGAATTCTCCCGTATTCTGGTAGCTTACGAACCGGTCTGGGCAATTGGTACGGGCCACACGGCCACCCCGGAAATTGCTGCGGCCGTCCATCGGTTTGTTCGCCAGTGTGCGGCGGAGATGTTCAGCACTGACCATGCGGCTGCCCTCAGGATTCTCTACGGCGGCAGCGTCAAGCCTGACAATATTCAGGGATTGATGGCGCAGGTGGAACTCGACGGCGTGCTGGTTGGCGGAGCGAGCCTAGATCCAAAGTCGTTTGCAAGTATCGTGAAGGATTGGAAGCGCTAGGACCGCGAAACTCGGGCCGCCGGTGGAACGAAATCTTACAAGTTTGAGGTGCAGGAAATGCCAGGCTGGATGAAATGGACGATCGCGCTGCTGATTGGCTTTGCGATCATTTATATCGGATTTCACTTTTCGTGGGGCGGCTACGTGCTTACGCCCTTTTTCGTGCTCAACTGCCTAGTGCTGATCATCGTGGTGCTGCTGCAGAGCGGCAAAGCGGCTGACCTTGCCGGCGCGTTCGGTGGCGCGGGCAGCCAGACGGCGTTTGGACCGCGCGGCGCGGCGACAATTCTTTCGCAGGCGACCACGTGGTGCGCGATCATGTTCATGGTGTGCGCGCTGGCGATGGTGGTGAAAGTGGACCGCGGCCTCGGAACAGCGGGCGGCAGTTCGATCCTGGAGAAATATTCCAAGCCCGCGCCTGTTAAGACGACCCCGGCTCCGACACCGGCGCCAGCAACACCGGCCCCCGTGGTGCCGCAGTCTTCGGCACCCGCGCAATCGCAGCCGGCACCTGCGGCTCCAACTAAGCCGTAATTTGCTTGCGGGCGATTGCTTTGCCCGCGGCTTTCCCGCGCCTTGCCGGTTTTCTCTGGCGCGGCTACAATGAAGTCCTTACCTCTGTGCGGTCGTGGCGGAACTGGCAGACGCACCAGCTTGAGGGGCTGGCGGTAGCAATACCGTGGTGGTTCGAATCCACTCGACCGCACCAAATCTTCCTGCGGAACATTCTTCTCAAGCCTGGCCGAATAGCTCAAATTCTGCCGCCGCATCGCCGTACGCAGCTTGCCCGTTCGAGTTTGCTGCCCACCCGCCGAAATCCGTATCGGCCTTTCGGTAAAAAATTGACCTCTCAATGGTTAATTTTTAACCCAAAGGCTCTTCCCGCTGTTCCGCGGATAGTCGCCAACAGCAGCTTCCGCCGCTAAGCCAAGCATTCCCCTGGTCTTCCAATTCCCCCCAAATGCGGATAACCGTGGAAGGCAAAATGCAATCGTGTGAATCGAGTCTAGAGCCACTGAGCTCTAGGGTCACAAGAGACTTGGCCCACTACGGGCACTTTGCTAGACTCCCGCCGGGCCTCCTTTGTCTCTCGCTGACTGACGTTTTCGTGATGACCCAAGAAGGAAAGGAGCTATCCCATGACTAAGAAGGAACTATCAAGCCCCAAAAAGCCTCTCGCAATCGGCAAGCCACCCAAGCCGCGGCGCATCACCAGCAAGACCAACGCAATCTGGGTCAAAAACTAGCCTTATCGGTCAGTTGTCTGTCAGTGAAGTCGAAAGGAGAAACTCTCATGGCCAAGAAAGAAACCAAGAAACCCCCCAAGCCTTTGGCTCTGGGCAAGATTCCAAAGCCGACGCGGGTGATCTCAAAGGGCACCTGGCAGAAGTATGGCCTAACATAAACGAACCAAGCTTCAACACGAGGCTGGCTCAATTGTGAGTCAGCCTTCTCTTTTTGGGGCATCCATAGGGAAACCGCAGTGAAGATCTCCAACGAGTACTCAGCCTTTCTACTCGAAATCCGCAAATCGAGGATAGACCGTAAGGGCGTATTTGCAGCTCAAACCATTCCCGCGCTTCACAAGGTAGTGGAATACACCGGCGAGAAGATCCGGTTTCGGGAAGCCCGTCGGCGTTTCCTTCGCGTATTCCATTCCCGAAGCAAAAAACGAATCTATCTTGCCAGGCTCTCGCGTGCTTGGACAATTGACGGTGCCGTGGGCGGAAACGGCGCTGAATTGATCAACCATTCCTGCGATCCCAACCTTTTTATCAAGCGAGAGCACGGCAAACTCAATCTCTATAGCAAGCGGCGTATTCGGCGGGGCGAAGAGCTGACCACAGACTATCGCTTTCCTGCGGATTCTCCGCCGCTCCAATGTCGTTGCGGCGCGGCCAATTGCCGCGGCACCATCAACTTGAAAAAGTGATCGCCCAACTGCGAAGCAATGCAAAATACATGGAAGTCGCGGCCAAGCAATGACAAAATTTCCGCTACTTCTTGTTCGCAACGTGCTCCTGCTATGATTTTGCAATGAGCTTGCAGCTTTCGGAAGTGGAAGTCCGCGTGCTCGGCGCGCTGGTCGAGAAAGAAAGCACCACACCCGAGTATTACCCGCTGTCTTTGAACGCGCTGGTCAACGCGTGCAACCAGAAATCCAACCGCGACCCGGTGATGACGCTGGACGAAGAGGCAATACGCCAGGCGCTGCGTTCGCTTTCCGAACAAGCGCTGGTCCGCTCTGCCGGCGGCGATTCACGTGTCCCCAAATTCGAGCACCGGCTCAACGAGCTTTACAATTTCCACCGGCACGAGATTGCCGTACTCTGCGTCTTGCTCCTGCGCGGCCCGCAAACGCCGGGCGAGCTTCGCACGCGCGCCGAGCGGATGTACGCCTTCGCGGATTTGGAAGCGGTGCATTCTGCGCTGCATCTCCTGATGCGCCGCGAGCCGCCACTGGCGAAGATTCTCCCCCGCCAGCCGGGAACGAAAGAATCTCGTTACATGCATTTGTTCTCCGGCGACACCGCGCCCGCGGAACACGCGGGAACTGAGCACCACGCCGAGCCGCAAAGTTCCTCTGGAAATTCGCACGACGGCGACCGGGTCTCGCAACTCGAGGCGGAAATCATGGAATTAAGAAGGGAACTGAACACTCTCCGCGAGCAATTCGCCGCTTTTCAGAAGCAATTTCAATGAATTCCTGCGCCCCGCCCGCGCCTTGCAATTCTGCGGGTTAGCGCTAAGATACGGGCTTAGGTTCAGAGTGCCGCCGACGGCGGAAGTGTATAGGAAATGGTCACTTACGACGATGGCGCCAGCGCGCCCCAACCTATCCGTGCCGCTTTTCTTGCGCGCTATGTCTTTTCCACGCACCACAAAACGATTGGACTGCAATATCTCTGGTTGGCACTCGCAAGCGTCTTCGTAGGCGTTGTTCTCTCCACGCTGTTGCGCGTGCACACTTCCTGGCCCGACACCGCGATTCCCTTTCTGAACGGTTTTGAAAACACAACTGAGCGCTACGCCGCGGTCCGGTTGCTGCATGGCTCGTTGATGGTGTTCTTTGTGCTGACCGCTGCCCCACAATTGGGTTTCGGCAACTATCTGCTGCCACTGCAGATCGGCGCTTCGGAGATGGCGTTCCCTACCTTGAATCTCGTCTCCTTCTGGCTGACGGTGGCCTCGCTGGCCGGCATGACCGCTTCGTTTTTCTACGCACCGGAAATCGGAATTAATGTGTGGCTGGCAAGCGCCGCGGTCTTCGCGGTTGGCGCTTTGCTAAGCGCGCTGAATTTTACGGTCACCACAATCGATTTGCGAGCCGAGGGGATGACCTTGCCGCGCCTTCCCGTGACCGTCTGGGCGTGGTTTTTGAATTCGATTCTCAGCATGTTGATCTTCAGCGTGCTACTAGCTGGTTGCGCGGCGCTGCTTTCGGACCGCCTGCTCGGCTCGCAGTTTTTCAGTGTCACTTCCTTCCTGGCTGCGCAGCCGCAAAATCTGGTGCGCCAGGGGAGCCTGCCGGTGCTTTGGCAACGATTGTTCTGGTATTTCGCGCAAGCCGAAGTGTACGTGGCGATGTTGCCGTGTTTCGGGATTGTCACGCATCTCGTTTCCACATTTTCGCGCAAGCCGGTGTGGAAGGAACGCCTCGTCGTTTTCGCACTATGCGGCGTCGGCCTGATTGGCTTCTGCGTGTGGGGCTATCACATGTTCTCGACCGGCATGAATCCCTATGCGCCACTCGTTTTTGCGGTACTGGCTTCTTCGCTCGGAGTTCCTGCCGCGTTTTTACTGGCAAGTTGGCTCGGAACCCTTTGGGAAGCACGTTTGCAGCTGACCACCGCCATGCTTTTTTCCATCGGATTCGTTTCGCTTTTTATCGCCGGAGGATTGTCGGGAATTTTCCTGGCCCGGCATGACTTGAGCAGGGCGGCTGTCAGCGAAGATTTTGTCATTGGCCACTTTCACCTGGTGATGGGTGTGGCGGCTACGTTTGCAATTCTTGCGGCGCTGTTTTTTTGGTTCCCGAAACTTTTTGGCTGCCGATTGAGCGAGCCACTGGGCAAAGTGCATTTCTGGATGACCTTTGCTGGCGTGTACTTGATTTTCATGCCGATGCACTGGCTGGGACTTCTGACGCAATCGCGCTTGCTGCCCGATGTGCCGCGGGCCGCGCTGGCTTCCGCCGGCGGCTCGATTCGCACGCTGGTCACCGTGGCCACGATTTGCACGGTCTTCGCCCAAGTTTTGTTTGTCGTTAATTTTGTGCAGGCACTGGTGCGGCGGAAAGTCGCTCAAGAAGTAGATAACCCTTGGCGCGCCACGACACTCGAATGGAGTGTGGCGTCCCCTGCGCCGGAATCGAATTTTGGGAACGCCGCGCCGACCGTGTATCGCGGGGCCTATGAATTCTCCGAAGGCTTTGCAAACGATTTTGCTCCACAGCACCTCGCGCCCGAGCTGCTGGCCCAGAAGGTACGTTGAAGCAAAGAAAGAGATGCCATGCCGGGCTCAACCGCAACTCCTGATATCGAATTGATTATCGAGAAAAAGGCCAGCGACGGCGGAGGAGGGAATCTTCCGCCCGCAGGCGGCGATGGCGGCGGCGACGACGGAAAACGCCCGCGGCGATGGAAGCCTTCGCCCAAGCGCTACTACACCGGTATGGCGCTGGGAATCGTCTCCATCCTCATGCTCTTTATGGCGCTGGCCAGCGCGTTCCTGGTTCGCCGGGGAAGCGGCGATTGGATCCCGGTCCATATTCCCACGCTCATGTGGATCAACACGGTGGTGCTGCTCGCCAGCAGCGCCACGCTGGAGTTGGCTCGCCACCGACTGGCGAAGAGCCGGCTTTCCAGCTATCGGAATTTATGGCTGGTCACCACGGCGCTTGGCGTGGGTTTTCTGGTGGGTCAAATTGTTGCCTGGCGGCAGTTGGTGGCCGCGGGAATCTATCTGGCCAGCAATCCCGCCAGCAGCTTTTTCTATATTTTCACCGGTGCGCACGCGTTGCATTTGTTTGGAGGAGTTGCGGCGCTAATCTACGTCGCCAGGCGCAATTTCGATCAGGCCCAGGTGACGCGCTCGGTGGCCGCGGAAGTGACTTCGTATTACTGGCATTTCATGGATGCGCTTTGGCTTTTCCTGCTGGCCTTGCTCTATCTCGGCAAATAAATCGGGCGAGGTCCTGTTACAGAACTCTGCCGAAGTTCCCGATTCCAGAAATTCCTCCTGAATTTGGTAGCAGCATATTGTTTTTTTTGTCGTGGGGTGTCTAAATCCCAGATTTTCTGCAATTCCTGAGGACCGGAAATTGGCCTCTTAGTTGCACTAGGGTGAACGACCGCAGTTTTTCTTCAGTTGGTGGCTGGGGATTACGTTTCCCGGTCTTTTCCGCGCGTGGTTGTTGGGGGTTGCTGTCTGGAGAGTTCCGTTGCTGGTGGGCCGGAGCTCGATGCTGCTCTCAATACGCCTTTTTTTCAGGATGGGGGATTGCGAGAAACACACTTTCTTGTGATTTCTTGATTCTTCCGCGAGTGAATCTTCCAGTGCAGCGGCACGTGTGTGCGCGCATTCGGCAAAAATCTCAATACGGGAGCTGCGTTGATGACTCGATCTGCGCGTATACGTTGGTGTGTCTTGATGGTTACGATTTTTCTCTTTCTTCCAGCACTTTCGCACGCGCAGGAGTTAGCGGGCCTCGTCGGAACAGTCACCGACGAAAGCGGCGGAGCAATCAACAAGGCGACGGTGACGCTGGTCAACACGCGAACGGGGTTTACCACGCAGTCGCAAACCGGCGACACGGGACTATACCGGTTTGTGCAGTTGGCGCCCGGCCCTGGATACGAACTGAAGGTCAGCAAGGATGGATTCAGGAGCACCACGATTTCCAATCTTTATCTTGCGGTGGCGACTACGCGCACGCAGGACATTCAACTTTCGATCGGCACCGTTAGTCAGACCGTGGAAGTGAAGTCCGAAGGTTCCGTGAGCCTCGACACAACGGACTCGACGATCGGCAACAATTTTGACTTGCGGGCTGTCTCCAGTTTGCCGAACGAGTTTAGGGGAGACGTGGCCAACCTGCTGCGCCTGCAGCCCGCCGTCGTATCCGCGGACCAACACAACAACTTGGACGACCAAGGAGGGAGCCGCAACGGCGCCGTCGCTGGGGGCCGTGCCGACCAGGACAATATCACCGTGGACGGCATCGACGCCTCAGACTTTGGTGTTGGCCGGGCTTTCCATTCGGTGGCGCCAATTCCGGTGGACGCCATTCAGGAATTTCGCACCGAGGTGGCGAACCCGCTGGCCCAGGAAGGCCGCGGCAGCGGAGCGCAAACCATCATCACCACCAAGAGCGGCACCAACGAATGGCACGGCAACGCGCGCGAGTATCACCGCAACACCATTACCGAAGCCAACGATTTTTTTAACAACAAAAACGGTGTGCCTCGCCCGGCGCTGATCCGCAACCAGTTTGGTGGAAACGTGGGCGGTCCGATCAAGAAGGACAAGCTGTTCTTCTTCTTCGATTACGACGGGCGCCGCGATGCTTCCCAGACGCCCGTAAACGCTACCGTTCCCCTCGACAACGTTCGCCAGGGAAAGATCGGCTACATCAACAACGGCACCAATCCGGCCAACGGTCAGCCCTGCGACTTCAGGAGCACTCAGACATCCACTCCAGGTTGTATTTCCTTCGCGGACGCTATGGCTTTGGCCAAGCTCGACCCTTGTTCCAGCCCCGCGACGGCTCAGGGCCCGTGCACGGTAACCGGAAACGCGGGCGACACAGCGGTAACGCCGGGCTTCAATCCGGGGCTCCTTGCGCTATTCAATTCCCGTTATCCACACTCGAATAACTTGGCCGCGGGTGACGGAATCAACACCGGCGGGTTCATTTTTAACGCGCCGAATCCGGTTATCGTAAACACCTACACCACGCGCGTTGATTACGAGATCAATTCGAAGCAAAAGCTGTATACGAGGTTTAATTTCTTCAATTCTCATGCCATTGCAAACGGCTTGCCCTCGATTCAGTTCCCCGGCGATCCCATCACCAACCCGGCGATCGGCCAGGATCGTAGCTGGGTGATCGGCCACAACTGGGTGATCAGCCCGACGCTGGTCAATACGTTTGTCTATGGCGAATCCCGCGCCGAACTTGACGCTCTTGCCACGTTGACGGGAACTGCTGCGCCAGGCCCGAATCTAGGCGTCTACGCAGGGCTGAACTGGTTATTCCCCACGGGAATTACAGCACCCTTTGCACGGCCGGGAGGAAGCACTTCTTTGAACCCGGTTCCCACGTTCCGCGACGATGTTTCCTGGCAAAAGGGCAAGCATTCCTTCCAATTCGGCGGTGTGTTTCGCCCTATCCGGACACGCAGCCTCCTCGTCAACAACATCATCTTCACCAATCAGGGATTGGTTACCAACCTCGGCGCCCTCGATGGCAACTTGAGACCTAACAACATTCTGAGCGATCCTGCGCTGGATCCCAATGCCGTCGCCGCCACCAACTGGGACGCGTCGTTTGCCAGCTTTGCGGGCCTCGATGGGCTGCAATTCAGCGTTTTCAACTACGCTAAAAACGGGAATGTCATTCCCCCGGTCCAGGGAGCGCGCCGCGATTACCGCTATTACGAGTCGGAAGCCTATGCGCAAGACACCTGGAAAGTCCGGAGGGATCTAACCGTGACACTTGGGCTTCGTTATGGCTACGACTCGGTGCCGTACGAATCCAACGGCTACGAATCAACCACCAACGTTCAATTGAGCAACTTGCTGACCACGCGCGGCCAGAATGCCTTGAACGGTGTTGCTACCTTTGATTCGACTCCGCTCCTGACCTACAATCTCGCAGGCAAGGGCAATAACGCGGGCAGTTCGCTCTATCAAAGCAGCCCGTTGAACTTCTCCCCGCGGCTCGGTGTGGCCTGGAACCCCGGGTTCAGTGACGGCGTTCTGGGAAGTATTTTGGGGAATCACAAGACCGTGGTGCGCGCCAGTGCGGCCCTGATTTACGATCACGCGGCGCTGAGCGCGGTTAACTTCATCCAGGATCAGTCCAACTTTCTCTTTTCCGGATCCAACTCCTTTTCGGCAAATGCCAATACCCCGGAGCAGTTGTTCGCGATCTCACCGCGATTTACCAGCGTCGATTCGGCGGCGGTCAACATTCCCATTCCGCCGTTCCAAAAGACCGATACCCCCTTTACTGGAAACCAGTGCCCGCCGGGAATCCCGGTCTGCGGTACCGTGTTCAACCAGTTTGGAAATTACGTGATCGATCCCCATTACAAGACGCCTTACTCGCTGGCATACTCCGTTGGAATCCAACGCGAGCTTCCCTCAGGGTTTCAGTTGGAAACGGACTACGTTCTGCGTCTCGGCCGCAGGCTGGGTGCGTTAGCCGATGCCGGCCAGGTTTTCAACTTCGTCGACCCCGCTTCGAAGCAGAGCCTAGCGGCTGCGGTCTCCGCATTGGAGATTGATGCCCGCAACAACGTTCCCGTAGGCAATGTTCAGATACAACCGTTCTTTGAGAACCAGTTGGCTGCCGCAGGCGCGAACTGCGCGCCCTTCGCAAATTGCACGCAGTTCGTTTATCGCGGCAGCGGAAACTTCACTTCGCTGCAACAGGGTAACTTGAACGGCGTGATCCGCAGCCTGGCGCAATCCTTGAACCTAGGGCCAAACGTCGGATTTGCTCCACAGTTCGTCAGCAATTACTACCTGTCAAACAAAGCCTATTCGGCCTACAACGGATTGATCGTCATTCTGCGCAAAAGGCTTTCCCAGGGCGTCCAGATGGATTTCAACTACACCTTTTCTCACTCGGTCGACAATTTCTCCGCCATTTCCAACAACAACGGGAATCCCTTCAACAACGCGCAATCCGTTGCCTGCGACGCCATCAACCTGGGAACTTGCAAGGGCAATTCCGAATTTGACGTCACTCACCAAATTTCGGGCGACGCCATTTATGACTTGCCGTTCGGCAGGGGCAAAGCGTTTGGCCGTAACAGCAGCCGCTGGCTGGATGAAATCATCGGTGGCTGGCAGGCATCGGGGGTCTATACCTGGCGCACCGGCTTTGCCTTCCCCGTGCTAAGCAACGCCTCCACCACCACGTTCGGAAACAGTGCCTACGCGATCTTCAATGGCAACAATTCCGCGCTGCAGGTGGACCCACACACGGACCCCAATCTGAGCAACAACGGGATCCAGTTGTTTAAGAATCCAGCGGCAGCGTTGGCAGCTTTCTCCGCGCCCACCGGCCTGCAGACGGGCAGCCGCGACGAACTGCGCGGCCCGCATTTTTCAAACGTGGATCTCGCGCTGGTGAAGAACTTTCCGATCTTCCACGAGAAATACAAACTGCAGTTCCGCGCGGAGGCGTACAACGCCTTCAACCATCCCAACTTTGCCTTGCCCGTGAACATCAACATCGACCAGCCGAATTTTGGCCTAATCAACTCAACGTCCTCGACGTCGGGAGATCAGAGCGCGCGTGTGCTCCAGTTTGGGTTGCGTCTTGACTTCTAGGCGTTCATCACGCTGAGAAAAAAGAGAGGGGAGGGCTTGGCGCCCTCCCCCTCTCTTTGCTTAATGCCTAACGCAAGCGACCGGGGGGATCGGATCCCGGGGGCAATTCCGGCATTCGCTTGCGGTCAACGACGTTGGGCACGACTTTTGTTGGCGCGGGATGCGGGGTGCCGACTCCCGCGTTCAAATCCAGGTGTTCTTTCGCGCAGGCGGGGCAATAACCCTTCCCGGTATCTTCGTCTCGCAGGCTGGCCAGTTCATAGCAACTGCAGACACAATCACAATAGCCAGTTTCCGATGCAGTTCTCAGGGGAACGAGTGCCATGTGTGCCTCTCAAGCAAACGATAGCACGGCTTGAGCGCTGCAAAAAGGCGAACCGCCTCGGGATCTACGCTGAATGCGCCTAATTATTTAGATTCTTCAAATGAGCGAGGCGGAAAGGCGAGCCGAGATTCTCGCGCAGTTCAACCCAGTGCCGCTCGGGAATCGACAGGAACACTTCCACGATTTTGGGATCGAACTGCGTCCCGGAGCACCGGCGTATCTCTTCTCGCGCATGCGACAACGGCAGAGCCTTGCGGTACGGCCGGTCGCTGATCATGGCGTCCATCGCATCGGCGAGCGAGAAGATTCTCGCCCCAAGCGGAATCTGCTCGCCGCGCAATCTACGCGGATAACCGGTGCCGTCAAAAAATTCCTGGTGCGCCAGCACAATCTCCGCGGCATCGCGCAGAAAAGGAATCTTGGTCAGCATGTTGTAGCCGATTTCGCAGTGGGTGCGCATGATGGTCTTTTCGTCGTTGTCCAGCGGCCCTGGCTTTCGAAGGATGGAGTCTGGAATCGCCATTTTTCCAATGTCGTGAAGAAAAGCGGCGCGCGCCAGCACCGGCAGGTAGGGAAGCGGCACCGGAACGGCTTTGGCGATGGAAATCGTAAACGCGGTCACGCGCTGGCAATGGCCCTCGGTTTCGGCATCCTTTAAGTCGAGGGCGCTGCCGAGCGCTTCCAGCGTATCGTCGTACGATTGCTCGAGTTGCGTGATCGCAACCGTCAATTGCGCGGTCCGTTCGTCCACCTGCTGCTGCAAGTTCAACTGGTAGCTCTTGTTTTCCAGGACCAGCCGCCGGTGCTGCAAGGCCCGCCCGACGCCCAGGAAAAGCTGGTCTTTCTCAAATGGCTTCAGGATGTAGTCGTAAGCGCCGCGCCGGATCGCCTCGAGCGCGGTTGAGATGTCATGGATTGCGGTCACCATGATCACCGGCACTTCGGGATCATGATTTCGCAGCCAGTCGAGCAGCTTGATGCCGTCCATTTCCGGCATGATCATGTCACTCAGAACCAGGTCCGGTGTCTGCCTCCGCACGCATTCCTGCGCCGCCCGTCCATTGCTCACGGCCGTGCAACTATAGCCCCGGGATTCCAGCATCGTTGAGACAACTTCGCGAATCGCCTCTTCGTCGTCCACCACCAGGATGTGTTCCACGTCCACGTTGGTTTATCTCCCAAGCAGCATTATAAGGGACGGCACACTCCCTTTGGGGTGCTATTGCCCAGTAAGAAAATAGCGTGTTAGCGTCATTCAGCATCGTGTCGTTGCTTCGTTTTGCCGAAGGGACACGGCACTTTTCTCACATTCACGTAACGCTGACCCCGGGGAGGGGCCGCCGTGATCGCTACACAGGGCATCCAAGGGATTGCTTTCTTCGAAGCCACGGCTTGCCTGACCCTGCTTGTTTTATTCGTCCATCTGAAGCGCGATAACCCGGGCGTTTTCTATAAACTTTGGCTCTTCGGCTGGATCTGCCTCACGGTGGCCTCGTTCACCGAATTGGGCTATTTTTTCGGTTACACTGCCTCGCTGCACATTCTCACAACTGCATCCGGAATCGCCGCGCTGGTATTGTTCCTTGCCTCCATTGTGCAGTTGACTCAGGGCCAGAATCGGTTCTTCTGGCCCATGATCTGGCTCTCCGTCCTCATGGCCGTGACGGCTGGCTACTATCAGGCGAAAGCCGGCCCCTGGGGGCAGGCCCGCTGGGAGAGCAGCATCCTGGAGAGCATGATCTGTCTGGCCTCCGGCTGGCTGCTGTGGCGAGCGGCAAGTTCGATTCGAGGCCATGGCACGAAGCTTCTGGCAGGCGCATTCACCCTGCTGGCCCTCAACAACCTTGACCGGCCTCAATGGACGTCCGGCGAAATTCACCTGCTTCGGTTTGCGTTTGACCATTTCTTGAATGCCAGCCTGGGCATCGGAATGATCGTTTTATTGCTGGAGGCGGCGCGAACCCGATCGCTCGAAATCAGCGAAAAGATGCGCCAGTTCACGCTGCTTACTGCCTCCAGCAGCCAATCGCTGGCGCTGCCTGTGATGCTCCAGCAGGTGCTGGGACAAATCACCAGCAGCCTTGGCGTCACGCACGGCATCATTCGGTTGAAAGAGGGAGACGCCGACGCTGCTGAATTTGTATGCCGCGCGTCGGTGGGGTACTCGGATTCCTACTTGAAGCAACTGGAACGCATGGCGGCTTCCTCTCCCGCCTTGCAGGCCATGATTCAGGAGGACTACCGTGTTATCCGATTTGATGAAGAAAAGGATTCCAAGCTGCGGCGCGCCATGGCCGACGCCGGAATCACTCAACTGATCAGTGTGCCGTTGCGAGGGAAAAAAGGAGTTGTGGGCCTTCTGAACGTCGGGGCGCTGCCTGGGAAGCGTTTCCACGAGGATGAGTTGACGTATCTTGTGAACGTCGCCAGTTTCCTTGGCACAACCGTTGAAAACGTAAACCTGTTCGAGCAGATCAAGACCGTTCAGCAACAGTGGGTGTATACCTTTGATTCCATCGGTGACCCCATCATGGTGCACGACAGCGAAGGGCGCGTCGTGCGAGGAAATCTTAGACTCGCAAATCTTCTTGGCCGTGACTTTGCATCGGTTGTCGGCCGCTCGGTCAGCGATCTCTTCAGCCCGCGCGCCGCGTTCTTCAAGGTGTGTCCTTACTGCGAAGGGTGCTCCGGTGACGCGGATGCTCCCGACCCGTGGCTGCAGGGTTTTTTCCTTGCATCCAATTCCGACTTTTCCGATCCGGCCGGGCGCAAGCTCGGCACGATTCATGTTCTGAAAGACATCACCGAGCGGAAAAAGGCGGAAGAAAAGTACCGCAACCTAGTGGCCAGCGTTCAAGAGGGCGTGTTTATTTCGACGATGCAGGGACGCTTTCTGGACTTCAACGACGCCCTGATGCGCATCGTCGGCTACGAAAATCGCGATGAGCTTCTGGGCGTGGAAATTGCGCAGACACTGTACGTCAATCCGCAGGATCGCGACCGCCTCAAGCGGCTGCTTCAGGAGCACGGCTCTGTCAACGACTTTGAATTTGAAATTCGTCGCAAGGACGGTGAATTGCGCACCGTCAGCGAATCTTCCACGGCCATTCGCGACGCGGCTGGAAACGTCACCGCGTATCAAGGATTCCTGTTGGACGTGACGGAACGGCGGCGCGCCGAACAAGAGATCCGGCGCCGGAATCGCGAATTGCTGGTGCTTAACTCCATCGCTGAGACCCTGGTGTCGTCCATCGATCTTCATGACTCCCTGCAACGCACGCTTCGCCAGATTCTCGAACTGTTCAGCCTTGACGCTGCTTCGCTTTATCTCTTCGAGCCGGATGGCCTGTCTCTGCGACGTGCCGCTGCCGTCGGACATCGTTCGGAATTCGCGAAGAATTTTCCACTGGTGGCGGTTCCTCCGGAATTGATTCAGCAGATTCGCGCGGTGCGCGCCCCGTTTCTTTCCGCGCAGGGGCTGCCGCTTCCAGGGCTGGTCGCCGATCTCAGGAACAAAGAGCAGATCGAATCCGCCTACATCGTCACCTTGTGGTCGAAGGACAAGATCGTGGGCGGACTGGTGGTTGGCAGCCGGACTCCGCGGGAATTTTCCGCGCCGGATATCAGCCTGCTGATCGCTGTCGGCAGCCAAGTTGCCAGCGCCGTGGAGCGCAGCCAGCTTTACGAAGAAACGCGCCAGGCTTACGAAAATCTGCGCCGCACGCAAGAGCAGTTGCTGCATAGCGAAAAACTTGCGGCTGTTGGGCAATTGATTTCCGGCGTAGCTCACGAGTTGAACAATCCGCTCACGGCCATTCTGGGCTACAGCCAATTATTGGAATCGAGTGGGCAGGTCGGGCCGCTGGCGCTGAGCTACTCCGGGAAAATGTTCAAGCAGGCCCAGCGCACTCATCGTATCGTGCAAAACCTGCTCAGTTTTGCGCGCCAGCACAAACCGGAGCGCGTCCTCGTCGCCGTCAACACGGTTATGGAAGATACCCTCACGCTGAGGGATTATGATCTGCGGATGAACCAGATCCGCGTGCACCTGGATCTGTCGAAAGATCTCCCGCTGATTCCGGCCGACCCGCACCAGTTACAACAGGTTTTCCTGAACCTGATCAACAACGCTGTTGACGCGATATTGGAGAATTCCAAGCAGGGCGATCTTTGGGTGGCTTCGGGCGTGGACGAAAAATATATTTTTGTGGAATTCACGGACAGCGGCCCCGGAGTGAAAGATCCATCGCGGGTGTTCGATCCGTTCTACACCACCAAGCCGGTCGGCAAAGGAACAGGCCTGGGCTTGAGCATTTGCTACGGGATCATCACCGAGCACGGCGGCACGATTCGCGTGAAGAATGCGCCTCCGCGAGGCGCGAGTTTCCGCATCGAACTGCCATTGCAATTTGACACAAAGCCGCCTCAGTTGACGGAAGCAACCGTAACCAATTAACAGAAATGAAGCGTCAGGGAAGGGCGTCTTACAGACCGTCGATCCTTTTGTGGCCCAGCGCTGGATGTTCCGAGCCTTGAACCGCGGCTTCGGCGACGCGTGTTGTTGCTGCATCCAACTGGCGCGCGATGTCGGTCGCCATGTTCGAAAGCAGCGTGAACCCGGAGAAAGGCTGAAGGCCGAGCCGGAGCTTCCATCTCAGGAAGGCGCAGGTCGACGCAAAAATGAAGCTCAGTTTCCAACGCTCCATTTCCTCCATCCCGATCACCTCTGGCGACATCACCGCCAGCACACGCGAAATCTCCAGGAGCATCGCAAATTCTTTCTGCAGTTGATCCAGGTAATCGAGCGCGATCCGCCGACGCTGCCGGCGAAGCGTCTGCATCAGTGCCACCTGGCCGGTTTCCCGCAGGTACTCGGTATCTTCAGGCTGCAATGCCTGTATGACATGCGACATCCGCGAGGAATGCCGCGATTGCTTCAGCGCCTCAAAAACATCCAGCGCCGGCCGGGCCTGGTGTGCAGGCGGCCGCAGTGCCCACGCGAGCAGGCCGACCAGCAGCAGCGCGAATAGTACAAGCAGGAGTACGGGAAGGGTCATTGGCCCCGATCCTCCAGGTGTAGGAATTGGATGAGTTGACGATTGAGCAGGAGCAGGCGCGAGTTCACCTCGGAGGATAGTTTTCCGTAAAGTTCGGCGGGGATAGCCGACGGTACCGCGAGTTCTTCGGATGGAACGTAACGGCTTGCGGCACTGATCCAGACGAGCAGGCTGGCCATAAAGGCGAACAGGTCAAGGAAATTCCAGAGTACCGCGTACTGCTGAACGATTCTCTCGAGCAGCGAATAATTAATCACATAAAAGGTAGAGTAGAGGCACAATCCCACCGCCAGCGCGCGTTGCAGCGGGTTTACCGGGACCCGGTAGTAACGCGCGAACAGCAGCATCGTCACGATTACGGCAGCCATCGCCAATTCCAGCCCACGAATCCCATTCAGGATCAGCCATTGCCACAGTCCCTTTGACAAGACCAAGTCGTAAGCAATCACAGCCACCGCGACGCCAAGGAACAGCTTGCGAGACAATGCCCAGATGCCGATATACCGGAGGAGGATTCTTCGATTGAGTTCCACGACGGCGAGGGCCCTAAGAAACACAACCAAGCCCTGTGTTCCCCAAACTATCTTCCAGACGGTCCACCTGTCGAGATTCTCCATTCGGTACAGAGCGGCCACCGCAATACTTTGAAAGATAGCGGATACTAGATAGGCAAAAAAAAGAGGATAGATTCGGCCAAGTTTGCGCCGCACCAGCTGAACAAACAGCGCCAGCTCTAGCGTCGTGGTGAGGGCCCATGCGGCAGTTTGCAGTTGAAGGGGCTCAACCATACTCTGGCCAAACTAGCATAACTTAACTTGCCAGTAAATAGTCAAAGCCCCCGTATTCCTCATAGTATCCAGACAACATTGGAATCTTCTGAGCTGTGGAATACACCCGCATCTCCCGTCCGGCCGGATCATGCTCCCGCTAGAGCGGCGGGTGCTGGGGTCCGTGCGCTGTCAGACCAGCGTAATCTTCGGAGGAGGCTGAATCGGCGGCGGCAGCGGGACTCCGTCGGCCGTCAGAACGGTTCGAAGCTTGGGGGGCGGCTGGATGGGAGGAGGCAGTGGGACTCCATCCGCAGTCAGGACGACGCTGTTCTTCGGAGGTGGCTGAATGGGCGGCGGCAGAGGCACTCCGTCCGCGGTCTGAACAACGCCGAGTTTCTGGGGCGGTTGAATCGGCGGAGGCAATGGCACACCATCCGCGACGGGGCCATTCTCCCAGCCAACCCCACCTGCAAGCCGGTAGTTGACCGGAACGGCGACGGAAAGTACGATAAGACTTACTGAAAGTACAACTTTCAGGATAAGGAACTGTTTTTTCATGGGAACCCTCCTGGCCGCGAAGGGTGACCCAAATCTGAACGATTGCTTTACGGGCGATAGAGAAGTTCCGGTGGCGGAACGTTGCCGCGCGAAGGAGGCCCACATCCAGGAACAACTTCGCATCCACCGCCAGATTCTTTATGACCTGGCCATCCATTACCTCGAGCCCTTGCATGGGAGTTTGGCAAGGCTGGCCTATCTCGCGAGCCTCAAGAACCCGTCCACTAATAGCTATTCGCACGACCGCCTGGCCGCGGTGTATGGGCCGGAGCCAGTGGGCGAATCGCTGGCCAACTGTCACGAAGAATTATTTGAGCGATTGCTGGAGATGCCTTTGGCGCAACAGGAGGAAGAGCTTCGCCAGTTTCTCGGAACGCTTCCCGAGGGAATCCAGGAAGGCATTCGGATTTGCCGGCGGCAGATCGAAGATTGGATTCCTTTGCAGGCGCCGGACTATCTCAAGGAACTTTTTCGATCCAATCTGGTTGCATTACTGGAGTTGCTTCGCGAGCGAAGTCCCAGGGCTCGTTCAGGTAGGTGATCACTCCGACAACTTTTCCCACCACCTCGGCCTCGGCCGGAGTTCGCCACGCTTCCGGTGCGCAATGCGAAAGCATGTGCGGCTGCATCACAAGTCGTGACTTGAGTTTCAGGAACCAGCCGCAGCGGTAACCTCCTCGTGTCTCTACGAAATACAGCGGCCGGTCATACTCGCTGTACCATTCCTCTTCTTCAATCTTCCGCACCGCGGTGTCCACCATCACCATGCTTCCCGGACGCAAGATGGGCGCCATTCGCCGGTCCGCGAGCCCGATATATCCGTAGCGAAAGCGTATCGTCGCTACTTCCCTCAATCCGGGGAAGTAACCGACGTTATCCGGTTGTTCGTCTAACAGGCCGGTGCAGTCTGACCCAAGCCTCGATCCAGGCTGGCTCAAGGCAAATCGGATTGGGAATTCGTGCAGGTGTGTATGTTTAGCGGGGAACGCCGCTCCGTCTTCAAAGGTTTGCTGGAAGGGCGCTTCATACCACGCCGAGATTTCCAGGGAACTGATGTGGTAAATGGTGGCGAGTGAATACAATTTGTGCAGGCTGGGCACTACATTTCGATTTTCGATGTCCGCCAAGCGGCTGATGTGCAGGATGAAGTCCGGCCTGCCGCGCTTGGCCGCCAGCTCATAACTGGCTTGCTCTACTTCCCGATAGGTTAATCCGAGCGATTCCCGCGTCTGGCGTAAACGCAGACCTGGTGGATACATGTCCTCCCCCTGACGGTGAAGCGATGCACAGCGGTCACCTTAACAAATTACCAGTCTGTTACGAATACAGAACAACATCAACCGCTGTGGAAATCCTTGAGGGTATGTTCCAAGAAGGAACTAGCCGTCCTGCCATGTCTGGAGATTCGGCTACGTCTCTAGAGAATCTGCTATCCTGACGTTCTATGGCCCCTCGTCACCGGTTCTTCGGGCGTTTTCTCGACTTCTTGCTGCTCGGAACTTTGGTTTTCTTCGCCGCCCCGTTTTCACCAGCTCAACAAGCCACCCCTACTCCCGCGACGGTCTCCCCTTCTGTGGGAACGACCAACCCGGAATTTCTTGCCACCGCCGACGAAGTAGTTAAAGAAATGAGCCAAATCACGGGCTGGGCCATCAAGACCCCGTTGAAAAAATCCATTCGCTCCCGCGAAGATATCCACGCTTACGTTCTGAAGCAGATGGACGACGAAAAAGACGCGAAAGAGCGCTACGCCTCCGCCCGCAGCGCCGAGGCCTTTGGATTGATTCCTAAGGGCTTTAATTTCGACAGCTTTCTGGTAGACCTGTTGACCGAGCAGATCGCCGGGCTTTATGACCCCAAGGCCCACGAGTTCTACATTGCGGATTGGATCCCGGCGGACGAGCAGCGCATGGTGATGGCCCACGAGCTCACCCACGCGCTACAAGACCAGCAGTTCGACATTGAGCCCTGGGCACACGCCGCGCGGCCGAATGACGACGCCGAAATGGCTCGCGAGGCGGTTCTGGAAGGCAGCGCCATGGCCGGCATGTTGGAATACGAGCTTAGGGGCAAAGGATTAAAGTTGAGGGACCTGCCCGAGTTCGACCCGTCCGTGTTTGTCGGCGACCTTGCGGAAACGCCCATCCTCAAAAAGGCTCCGCCGTTTATCAAGGACTCGCTGATGTTTCCTTATTTCAGTGGCCTCACCTTCTCGATGGACGTGCTGAAATCGGGTGGCTGGCCGGCGTTTTCGTCCGTGTTTGCGCGGCCCCCCGCGAATACCCAGCAAATCCTCCACCCGGAACTGTATTTCGCGAATAAGGCGCCTGCCTCGTTGAAAGCAGACTTGCCTTCCGCGGCGCCGGGCGAGAACTGGGTACTGTTGGAAGAGAATTCGCTCGGCGAGTTGGGATGGAAGGAAGTGTTCAAGCAATTTCTCGGCGAGCCGCGTGCCAAGGCCATGGCGGCCGAATGGGACGGCGACGCTTACGCGACGTTCGAACAGAAAAATTCCAAGCGCCTGATGCTGTTCGCGCGCATCCGGCTGGCCGATACTGTCTCCGCGTCGCGCTTTTTCACGGAATATGCCGAGGCGCTGGAACAGAAATACCCGGACCGCACGGACGTCGCGCGCCGTCCGAATTTCCTCACGTTTGATTCCGGGCAGGGCAGCGTCTTTTTCCGGTGTAGCGGCAAGGAGTGCATCAGCCTGGAAGGCGGCAGTTCGGGGTTGTTTCTTCAGTGGACCGCGAAGCTCAACTGGCGGCTGATACCCGAAAACCCGCAGCCGCGCACCTCAAACGATATCCGGACCGCGCAAACCAACACCCTGGCCATGGGCTTCGATTCTATCGCAGCGTTTTGAGGATGGGGCCGCTTTGGCCCGCGAGCCGCAGTTCAGTTTGAGTGCTGCATCACCAGCAAGGTCAAGTCGTCTGTGCGTTTGACGCCCGCGGAAAAATCGCGCATTTCCTTCAAGCACGCCGAGAGCATCTGGTCCGGAGGTTTTGAGGCGTGCCGCGCGACGAGGTCCTCAACGCGGCAGAGGCCGTACTCGTCGCCTTTGTTGTTGAATATCTCCGACAAGCCGTCGGTATAAAGAAACAAGGAATCGCCGGGAGCCAGTTCGAGATGGCATACCGGGAAGTCCGTCGTGCAGAACATTCCAAGCGGCACGCCCGTCGCCTGCCGCGAAGTGACGCCTGTGCGTGAAGCGTGCAACAGCGGTAGGTGGCCTGCGCTGGCGTACTCCACTTTGCCGTCCGGCCATGCGCGCCCCACAACCAGCGTGACGTATTGTCCTGCCGTGGTGCTCTCGCAGAACAACCGGTTGGCATGCCCCACCAATTGGCTTAGCGGCAGCTTCTGGCTTGCCAGCGTGCGAAATGTCGCGTGCAAGTGGCTCATCAGCATGGAAGCCGCGACACCTTTGCCGGCGACGTCGCCAAGCAAGAACAGGAAGCTGTCGTCAGTTTCAATCAGATCGAAGTAATCTCCGCTTACCAGTGAGGCCGGCTCGTAGTGATAGCGCGCCTGCCAGTTGCCCAGCGACCAGTCGGTTCGCGGCAAAAGTCCACGCTGGATTCCCGCGGCGAGCACCAGATCGCGTTCCAGCGCGCGCTGCTCTTCCGAAGAAAGATGGTCCAGGCAGAAACGCAGCAGGGGATTGCAGAGCAAGCGGTCCGCTTCGATCGAGTCGTGGCACACTTCGCAAATGCCGAACGTTCCGCCATTCAGCCGTGCCAGCGCTTCATCTACACTGCTGATGAGCTGGCGAAGCGAGGCGTCCGAAACATTCGCGCCGGCCGCCGCCTGCAGGCTCGTCCGGCGCCGCTCGAGTTCCGTGTGCAGGTATGAATGAGTTGTGGTGTCCATGTTTGCCATGCTGACAGTTTGTTGCTTTGTGCCTGGGGAATCCATCCGTTTTGTGCCTCCAAATTCGAGAGTATTTCGAGAGGGAACGGAAAACCAAAAAGGGACTAACGAAAGTTGCCGCCTGCCCCCGCACGTTTTGCCAGTAATGGTGCCTGGACGGTGGCATTACTCCTGTCTATGCGATGCCGCAGACGCTCTACCCGGCACATCAGCTTTTCCTCAAGACGCTGGGTGCGCTCGCGCGCATAGGGATCGCGTGAAGGCGCGCGCTGGCGCTGGAGTTTGGCAAGGGCGAGTTGTGCGAACTCAAGTGCATGCTCGAAATCCCTGGCGCGGTGTTCGTAATGAATGGCTAGTTGTTCGCAGGCTTCAATACCATCCGCTGGGTCGCCCGCCAGTTCGTGCCACAATGCAGCCGCGCTGTCACCGTCGCCGCGGCGTTTGGCCATCAGGGCCAGGTCCCGCGTTGCCCGCGGACGGAATTCTGCCGGCAGCCCCGCATCAAGGGCTTTGACGCACGTCGAATGCGCCCGTTCATTGTCGCCACGCCGCTGCAAAAATTTCGACAAGCCAAAGAGATCGAGTGAATCCTCCGCCACCAGCGATTGGCGCTCATCCAGCAGGGAATTGATCTTTCCAAATAGTGCAGCAAGGCCGCGCAAATCCATTTGGTTGTGCTTCACCACGCCCGCAAGCGGATCGGCAGTGCCCCCGCGCAGGTATTCAAAGTAAAACTGCGGAATCAGCGCCGAGGACACATCGTCGCCGCGGTGCCAGCCGAGGCGTTCCGCGTCCAGCAAGTGCCGCTCAAGCTCCATCAGCCGCACCGAACCCAACCGCAGCTTCCAGAGTGCACGCGCGGGATGCAGCAAATCCAGATGCGCAGCAAGCTCTGGCACTTTGATCGCCCGGGTCATCGTAAAGCGATTTTCGAGCAGCGGCCAGTCGAATGCTTTTCCGTTGAAGGTGACGAGCACGGGGCGCTCCGCCAGCCGTGAGGCAAGTTCGTGCAAAAGCGAATGCTCCTCGGAAAAATCGCGCAAGAAGAGCTGCTCCACCTGCAACCCGCCGGCGTCCCACCAGGCAAGGCCCACAAGGAATGCATACGTCCCCGTTCCGCCCGCCAATCCCGTCGTTTCCGTATCCAGAAACAACCATTTTTCCGGATCCTCCAGCGCCCTTTGCCCATTTTGAATTTGCTTCTTGGAACGGCCGCCTTCCGATGCGGGCCTCTTCGTCAACAACTCGAGCGCAATGCGCGACGGCTCGGCAAACTCCGGCGTCGAAAACCAATTCCGAATCGCCAAGTGTTCGCCGTAATGGTTCCGTGCAATCCCTGCCCCGAGCAACCGGCTAAGCGAGTCCGTCTCATCCGGCGCGCGCAACTCCGCCGGTCTCGCCGGCACCACGCGCACCGGCTTCAACGCCGCCAATCTTGCGAATCTATCGATATTGCCCCCTTTGGAGTGCGACGGATCTGCCGCCACTTTTGCAACTGCAAGCCTACTCGCCAACTCTCCGTGGACTCTCGGTTCTTCCTCTGTGCCCTCTCTGTGTGAACTCTTCTCCTACCGGCACAAACGCTCCAAAATCGCCAGCGCCGCTTCCTTTGCCTTAGGCGCCAAATCCCCCGCCGGCCCCACGCACGAAGGGCACCCCGCCTCGCACGGGCAAGCCTGAATCAACTCCTGCGTCTTCCCCACCAGCAATTCATGCGTGCGAAACAACGGTTCCGAAAATCCGATCCCGCCCGGATACGCATCAAACAAATACAAATTCGGCTCGAAGAATTCCTTCGCCTGCGTGCCAACGGCCTCTTTCATTCGCATAGGCGTGAACTCCTCGCTTGCCATCCCCGGTGCAGGCGGCCGCTCGCCGATCGCCGTTCCCAAATCGCGCCCGTCGCACATCAGCAGCAGCGTAGCCACAGATGCCAGCGCAGACAGCAGCCCGAACATCCCCGATTGCCGCTCGCTGATCGTGTATGGCAGCGACTCGAGCAGCGCTCGCTCCAACGTAATCCAGTACGAGGTAGTGTGCATTTCGTTCTCTGGCAATTCGAGCTGCCCCGCGCCGATATTCTCATTGGTGAAAAATTTAATCTTCTTGAATCCCACCACCTGCGAGCGCACCAGCACGTCTCCATGCGACCGCGCATGGTCGGTAGCGCCGGTATCCTGGCGACCCGCAGTTTTCTGCGTCTCCGCAATCTCCAGCACGCGCACCTGCGTGTAGCGAATCGCATCTGTGTAGTAATCCACGTTCACTTGCTTCACGTACGCTTTGCGCTCCTTAAAATCCAGGTGCTCGACGTGGTACTGTTGTCCGCCGTGCAGGTAAATCGCTTTTTCATGCACAGTCGTCAGGGCGCTCGGAAAATCCACTTCGCCGATCACCTGCGGAGCACCGGTAATACCAATGATGACGAAATTGTCGCTCGTCACCGAACGCAGGCTGACGGTGTCCGCCGGATACGCCTCATGCGTCCAGTGATAATTTTTTCCCGCAAGGTGGAGATAGCCCGCCTCGGCCAGACGTGCGCACAAATCCTGCACGTTCACCTCTCCGAATTTTTCCTCGGGGCCGATCGGCAACTCAAACGCCGCGCATTTCAGGTGATTGATCAGAATCTCCAGATTGTCCGGCTGGATGAACGCGTGCTCCGGCGTACTCCCGAAAAAATAGTCGGGGTGGCGAATGATGAATTGATCCAGAGGCGCGGAAGAAGCCACGAGCACGGTGCAGGAGCTGCCGCTGCGGCGCCCGGCTCGTCCGGCTCGTTGCCAGGTGGCGGCAATCGTTCCGGGATAGCCGGTCATCACCACGGTGTCCAGCGAACCGACATCAATTCCAAGTTCCATCGCCGAGGTCGTCACCACGCCGCGAATCCGCCCTTCGCGCAATCCGCGCTCGATTTCCCGGCGTTCGTTCGGCAAATAGCCGCCGCGATACCCGCGAATCGTTTCCGGCTTTCCCGGCTGCTGCGGATTCGCCTGTTGCAGATAGGTCAGAATCAGCTCCGTGTGCAGCCGGGAATTGGCGAACACCATGGTCTGCAGATCGTGCTTCAGGAATTCCTGTGCCACGCGTGAGCCTTCGTTGATGTAGCTCCGCCGGATGCCCAGCGCGCGGTTGACCACCGGCGGGTTGTAAAACACAAACGTCTTTTCCGCCGCTGGCGCGCCGTTCGCCGCCAACACTTCCACTTCGTCCTCGATCAATCGCGAACCAAGTTCGCCCGGATTCGCGATTGTTGCCGAGCAGCAGATGAACTGCGGCTTGCTGCCATAAAACCGCGCGATGCGTTGCAGCCGGCGCAGCACGTTGCACAAGTGGCTGCCAAAGACGCCGCGGTAGGTGTGCAGCTCGTCCACCACAATGTAGCGCAAATTTTCGAACAGCCGCGTCCATCGCGTGTGGTGCGGCAGGATCCCGGTGTGCAGCATGTCCGGGTTGGTCAGCACGACGTGGCTTTTTTCGCGAATGGCTTTTCGCGCGTCGATAGGCGTGTCGCCGTCATAAGTAAACACGCCGATACGATTCTCCAGCCACTGGTTTAAATCGTGGAGTTCCGCCAACTGGTCCTGCGCCAGCGCTTTGGTAGGGAAGAGGTACAACGCCCGCGTATCGTCGTTCGCCAGAATCGCATTCAGCACCGGCAGGTTGTAACACAGGGTCTTTCCCGAGGCCGTCGGTGTCACGATCACCACATTCTTGCCCGCGTGCACGGCTTCGGCAGCCGCTGCCTGGTGGGTGTAAAGTTGCCGGATGCCCTTGGCGTTGTACGCCATGCGAAGATCCACCTGCACCCACTCGGGGAATTCCGCCCATTGCGCTTCCCGGGCGGGATAGTGGCGCACCGCCGTCAGGACTTCCCCGTCGCGGTCGCGCGCCGCAAACGTATCCAGCACCTGCGTGACACGGGTGAGGGTGAAGGAGCTGCCCGCCCTAGCCAGTGAAAACGCATTGCTTGCCATCGTTAGGTCTCCCGCAAGGCCGCCAAATAATTCGCCTTTTGTTCGCTTAGGCTAACATTCTGGAATGCGCCGCGCAACACTCTTGCTTTAAGGGGAACTTCCATGCGCTTCAAGCTTCCCAGTGTGATAAAATTCTAGATTAGGTGCAGACAAAAACCGTTAGTGCAGCTGAAATCTCATTGGCTTGTCCGATTTGCGGTGGAAACCTTGATCCCCTCCCCAACCTGGTGACCTGCGAAGAATGCCGTCATCCCTTCCCGGTGAACGGCGGCATCCCGCAACTGTTTTGGCAGAACGACTGGCCTGCCGATAAGCCGGACGTAACTCGCGCGATGCAGGCGTTCTACGAAAAGACGCCTTTCCCGAATTACGATGACTTCGATTCTGCCGAAGCGCTCCGGTTGAAAGCGCGCCGCGGTGTTTTCGCCAAACTGCTGGATGAACAGATCCGCCACGGCTCTTCCATCCTGGAAGTCGGCTGCGGCACAGGGCAACTGAGCAATTTTCTCGGGATGACCTGGGGCCGAACAGTGATCGGCGCCGATGGCTGCGTGCACTCGTTGCAGCTTGCCGAAAACTTCCGCCGTGAAAACGATGTCACAGGCGCCCGGTTTCTGCAGATGAATCTGTTCCGGCCGGTGTTCCCGGAAGAGAGCTTCGATTTTGTGGTGTGCAATGGCGTGCTGCACCATACGAGCGATCCGTATCTCGGTTTCCAGACGATTGGGAAGCTCGTCAAGCGCGGCGGATTCATTCTGATCGGGCTTTACAACAAGTACAGCCGCTTGGCGACCGATTTTCGCCGTTGGATGTTTCGCGTTTCCGGCGATCGGATGCAATTTCTGGATCCTCAGATCCGGGTTCGCGCCGCAAACCACGGCCGCAAAAAGGCGTGGTTTCTCGATCAATACAAGAATCCGCATGAATCGAAGCATACGTTCGGAGAAGTGCAGGAATGGTTCAAGGAAAACGGCTTCGAATTCATGAACAGCATTCCTAAAGCCCGGGGCGAAAGTTTTGCCACTGGCGAAAAGCTTTTCGAGCCCCACCCTCCCGGCACGGCTCTGAATCATTTCCTTGTGCAAACCGGCGAGATGCTGGTCGGCGGCCGCGACGGCGGCTTTTTCATCATGATCGGCAAGCGCGTATAACCAAGCCCAGAAGTTTGTGCGATGTGACGAATCCCGCTAAAAAGCGGTAATCTTTCGTTACGACATTCAGTCGGAGAAAGAATGAACGAAGAAACTTCCGTAGCTGCGGATACGGCGCCGAAGCGCAGTGGCCTGAAGTCCTTCCTGTATTTTCTGAAACTCCTCATCGGAAATTTTCTGCTGTTCGCGGTGCTGATCGAACTCGTCTGCCTGGTCTATATCAATGTCACCGATTGGCATTCGAGCAAGCCCACTTATCACGTCAATTACAATAATTTCTGGGCCGACATCAATCCCGACTTCGGCGTCTGGCACCGCCCCAACGGTCACTTCTATCACCAGGGCGGCTGCTTCAGCGTGCAGTACACCACCAACAGTTATGGTGCGCGCGACGTTGAGCGGAGCCTGCACTCTGCGAAGCCGCGCACCGTCGTGCTCGGCGATTCCATGATTGAAGGCCTGGGCCTGGCCGACCAGGATCGCTTGACCAACATCCTTGAGAAAGATACCGGGCGCGAATACCTGAATTTCGGCACCAGCGGCGACTTCGGCCCGCTGCAATATGCGCTGCTGTACAAAACGCTCGCCGCGAAGTTTGACCACGACACGGTTGTCGTCGGCGTGCTGCCCGACAACGATTTCCACGATATGTCGCTCGAATGGGGCAAAGTCCACCACGCGGATCGCTACCGGCCTTACTACGCCGACGATTTCTCCATCGTTTACACCAATCACGTGCGAACGCATGCTGGTGAACGACTCTGGGACCACGTCGAGTCCTTGATGCGCGCGTATCTGGCGTCCTACCACGTCGGCCAATTCCTGTACTCGAGCATGTATTGGCGGATGGCGCCGCCGTATTCCGGCTACAACGATTTCAACGAGTTGGATGTTGCGCGGTTGAAGCACGCGCTCGACGACATTCACGCCACCGCGGATGCGCACCACGCCAAGATGGCCGTGGTCCTGATTCCCACATCCAACGATTTCGCGCGGCTGAAACAATCGGGAGCGAACCGGCTCGGCCCAGTGGTCCTCAGTTGGGGCCAGGAAAAGGGAATTCCAGTGAAAGATCTATTGCCGGATATGGACGCGCGCTCCGGCGGTGACTTCCACACTTTTTTCCTGAGCTGCGACGGCCATTGGACCCCGAAGGGAAGCAAAGTCGCAGCGGAAGTCCTCGAGCCTTGGTTGGCACAGTTGAATTTAACGCCCGCCAAGAACTAGGACGGTTTTTCGATGAGGAAATTCCCAAGGACCAGGCAATCCATCTGGCTGCGGGAAAACGTGCTGTAGGCATTCGCTGGCGTGGTCACGATTGGTTCGCCCCGCAAATTGAAGGAAGTGTTGAGGACCACGGGCACGCCCGTAGCCTGCCCGAAGCGCTCGATCAATCCGTAATAGCGCGGGCTTTGCTCGCGATACACCGTCTGCACGCGTGCGGAGCCATCCACGTGGGTGATGGCGGGGAGTGTCGCGTAATGTTCTGGCTTCACTGGCGTCACATACAGCATGTAGCGCAGCGGATACTGATTTACCGCGTCGCCCAGCTCAAAATATGTCTGCGCGGCTTCCGCCACCACTGACGGCGCAAACGGGCGATACGGCTCACGGAACTTGATCTTTGAATTGACGATGTCCTTCATTTCCGCGCCGCGCGGATCGGCCAGGATGCTGCGATGCCCGAGCGCGCGCGGGCCCCACTCAAATCGTCCCTGATACCAGCCGACTACTTTGCTGTTGGTCAGAAAATCCGTCGTGCGGTCAAGCAATTCCTCGGTGCTGGCAGCTTCGTGGTAGGGAATGTTTTCGCTCTCGAGGAATGAACGGATCTCAGAAGCTCCATATTCCTGCCCCCAGTAAGCATGCTCCATGCGGAACGACCGTGGCTTGCCGAGCACGGAATGATAGGCCCAGAGAGCTGCACCCAAAGCGCCGCCGGAATCTCCCGCCGCCGGTTGAATGAACAACTCGTCGAAGCCGGATTCGCGCAGCATTCTGCCGTTCGCCACGCTGTTCAGTCCCACACCGCCGGCGACGCAAAGTTTTTTCAGTCCGGTCTGCTTGTGAAGATTTTTGGCCATGCCCACCAGCAGATCTTCCGTGACGCGTTGAATGCTGGCGGCGATATCGGCGTAATGCTCGTTCACCCGGCACTGAGCGATATAATCGGCCGGCTTTTTGCCGAAATATTTCGGGAATCCGGTTGACTCCGTGAAAAAAGGTGTCTCCCGCGGCCGCGGTTCGCCAAAAAGCTCCACCAGCTTCGGCGTATACATGCGATCGGTGGCGTAGTGGAAGCAGAAATAGTCCATGTCCAGCGAAAAAGAGCCGTCGTCGTTCTGCTTCACCGTTTTCCAGACTTTATCGATGTACCGTGGCGTCCCATAGGGCGCCATGCCCATCACTTTGTATTCGCCTTCGTTCACTTCGAAGCCGAGAAACGCTGTAAACGCGCTGTAGAGCAACCCGATCGAGTGTGGAAACTCAATCTGCTTGGTCAATTGGATTTGCGTACCGCGGCCCACGCCGCACGCTGCCGTCAGCCACTCGCCGACACCGTCAACGGTCAGAATCGCCGATTCCTCGAAAGGCGAACACAGAAATGCGCTGGCCGCATGTGAAAGATGGTGCTCTGAAAACAGCACGCGGTCGCGCCTGATGCCCAATTCCGATTGCAGGGTGCTGGCGATCCACAGCTTGTCCAGCATCCAGCCGATCATGGATTCGCGAAAGACTTTCCAGGATTGCGGGTAGGTTTGCAGGACGCTGATCAGCAGCCGGTCTAGCTTTCGAAAGGGCCGCTCGTAGAAAACGACGTAATCCAGATCTTTCGCTGCGATCTTCGCCTCGCGCAGGCAGAACTCGATGGCGTGCTTGGGAAAGCCAAAGTCGTGCTTGACACGCGAAAAGCGCTCTTCCTCGGCAGCGGCCACAAGCTGGCCGTCGTGCAGAATCGCAGCGGCAGCATCATGGTAATAACAGGAAATGCCAAGAATGTGCATCAGCTATTGCCTGTGTGCCCAGTCGATGTCGTGGACTTCGGCGGGATGCTCAATCCAATTCGTGGGGCGATGTTTGATGCGCAGCGGATCGGAAAACAGGCGGACCACCAGGCCAAAGGGCAGGACCGCGATGGCGTATATGACCGTCAGAATCACGCGCGCCTGGAAATTCCCGATCTTGTGCGCCAGGCGCTTCCATGCGTTCCAAAGAGTTTTTAGGTTTTCGACGAGAATATTGGCCATAGCGTCGCGATTCGCCTAAAAGAGGGCGTAGACGAACGGCGCGAGAGCCGAGCTTTGTCCCAGGACGATAAGAACAGCGGTGAAGAGCACCACCAAAATGACCGGCAGCATCCACCAGCGCTTGTTGCGCGCAAAAAAGGAGAGCAACTCTCCCGCAATGCCAAGCCGGCGCGAAGCCGTGCTGAAAAAACCCATGAAATCTCCCTCAGATGCAGATTGGACTGGAGGCCCGAACTACTAATTTAACACACGGGTCAGGGCGCGGCAAAACGCACTTACGCCCTGTCGCTTAATGATGCATCATTTTGCTCGGTCGTTTTCGAGGAATGTCGAGGATTTGAGAGGTTCCTGAAGCCCTCGGAACACAAGGGCGGCGGTTCCTACTCCGCCGCCTTTGCGGCCAGGGCCTCGATGACAGCGATGTTTGGCAGCAACTCCACCGGCAGGGCGTGCCTGGTCTCGAGATAAGCCGGCGAGTTGTACGAAACCCAAGTTTTGCCAGCAGCATCTTCCGCCACCAGAATTTTCAGCGGCAAATCCAGCGCAACGCTCGGCGACGCCAACATCAGTGGCGTGCCGGCCTTAGGGTTTCCAAAAATAAGCAGCTTGGTGTTCGGCATTTTCAGTCCCGCGCTCGCCGCCTCTCCGCTGTGATCGACCACCACGAACAATTTCACGCCCTTCGCCTGTAGAATTCCCTGCAGCTTGGCCACGGTCTCGTCCACCGAGTGATTGCTGGGAATCCGCACAATCCCGTTTTCCGGGCTGGTCGCCATAGGAGTCTCCTCCCTCATAGATGCATGAGCCACGGTGCTCGGCTTGGCGAAAATGAGATATCCGGCCATCACCAGGCCCAGAATAACCAGCGCCACAGCAACGCCAATCACCAGTCGCGGGCTACGCAAGTAAAGCGACTCTCCAGCCTGCAATTGCTTGAGCATCCGCAAATGCCGAAGCATCGACAGCAGGCACACCGATACCCCCATCAGGATTAGGGTAACTCCGATCCACAACGAAATACCGTAGGGTTTAACCTGAAAATAGGGTTGCAGGTGGTTGAACTCCTGCAGAAACAGCCCAAAGCGCGCCAAAACAAATCCCAGCCCCATCAGGGCGATACCTGTACGGATCCATGCCAGCACGGTCCGTTCCGCGGCCAGATAATCGCTCGCGCTGCCTTGCATGGAAATCCTCCCTGGCATTCTGAAACCTCGGCAACATAGCTCCCCGGTTCTCGAATGTAAAGCGCCTTGGTCGCTCTGCAGTTCTGTGCTCAACTGGAAAATGGCGGGAACAGAACATCCTTGCTCGGTGTCTGAAACAATGTGCAGCTTTTCGGCGTATCTTCAGGGCATAGGCTCGCTGCTTGGGTCCGATTTTGCGCGCCTTCCATCTCCAAGAGGAGCGCCGTCTATGGCCGTGGGGGAATTCGGGCCTCGTCGTCCCGATCGCCGCAGGGCGCCTCGCTACCCGTATCAAGCCAGCCTCGAAATCGAGTGGGGTTCCGCTCGCCTGAAGGCCCGCACGCGCGATATCAGCGTCGACGGCATGTTCATCGAATCCGAAGATGTTCTCTGGGTTGGGGCGGGATTCCGGGCGCAACTGGTCACCGACCGCCCCGTGTGGCTCGAGTGCTCCGTCAAGCGCGTGGAGCCCGGCCTGGGCATGGGGGTGACAGTTGCGCTCCCTGAAGATCAGAGTACGCACCCCTACCAGGCAATCCTCGCAAAGCTCGCCGAAAACGGCTAAGGCTTTATACTATTTTCCATGACCCACTGTCTGGATTGTGGCGCCGAACGCGCCAGCGATCAGTGCCCGGTCTGCGGATTGACCTCTGCCGCAGCGGAACTTGTCTTTCGCCGCCGCCTGATCCTCCAGATGACCGTGTTTCTTGCCGGCTCGCTCCTGTTTCCGTACGTCAGCCAGATCTATCCTCCCTTGGACATCGACGGTATGCTGGTGTTTTTCGGGGTGGTGTTTTTTGTGGCGCTCACGCTGGCCATCGTGTTGGAAAGCCGCGCTCGTGCGCGTAAAGAGATCGAGGTCCTGCGGCATCTCTTTACCGGACTGATACCGATTCCATTCATCCTCTTAACTGCGCTGGTTCTGAATGGCCGGCTGGACTCGCCCAAGAATGTGACCTTTCACGCGTCGGTTGTGGACAGTCGTTATCAGATGAAAGGCGTAGTGCGCGGCACACGGCGTCTCTTCGTGCCTTCCTGGCGGGCCGGGCATCGTTTTGAGCGGTTGGCCGTTGACTCGGATGATTACGACCGCTTCCGCCCGGGCGATGCCGTAAACGTTGGGGTCGCGCCGGGAGCCCTTGGTATCCCCTGGTTTTATGGTGTGTATCGCCGCTCGGATTAGGATCGCGGCGGTTCGCTCAGTACATCGGCTCGCGATTGAGCCCCAGCGGAATCTGCAATTCGAGCACGTGGCCGTTTTTCCCGAAGCGAAACGTCACTCGCTGCATCGAGCCGATGTTCCGTTCTTTCCACTCCACAATCTCAATGGGCTTCTCTGGAATGTCCGCGTACGACCATTCGGCCGAATCGCCGTGCACCGCAATTTTTTGCGGATCGATGTCGTATACCTCTTCATCCTGGATCTTCACCAGCATGTAGCGCTTCCAAAGCCGCACCAGCAAAATGCCTTTCTTCTCCGAGTGGTAGATGTTCCACGAGTTCGGCGCCTGATCGTTGAAGCGCAGGATTGCAAATTCTACCGATTTCCAAGTCACTTTTTTCGCTGGCTCGGCTTGCGCGGCTGCGAAGCCTGGAACTAGCAGCAAGGCAAACACGGCTCCGAGCACGCGCGGTGTGGCCATGCCGGCGATCTTCACTTTCCGGAAACGCTTTCCCGCCACAGCGAGCCCCATTCCCACAACGCAAAGCCCGCCTTCGCAGGGATTCCGTGCCATACCTGCCACGCCAGATGATTGGATTTTTCGTTCACAGCAAGACTTTCCAGAAGCGACTTCCGGAAGTCGAGCGCGGCCGGATTCACTCCCGCCGCCGGGGCTGTTTTCATTCTTGGCATCCTCGCGAACGCGTACGAGCAGTGTACGACAGGTCTCTCCATCGGGAAAACCGTCGACGCGTCGAGCGAGCCAAGCGAATCCATCCGCCTCAGATCAAATTATTGGTTGTGACGAGGTATTTTGAGAATGGATTCACAGCGGTATACTTGCGGGTGTTGGACAACGCGGGTGGTCGGTTCGCTCCGCGACCCTCCCGCTTCCGGAGGTAGGAACACGCTTCTCGATCTCGGCAAACTCGTTTCCTTCCTGATGAGCATTCTTTCGCTCTACGCTTTGCTGGACACTGCGTTCTTCATCCCCGCCACGCGCTGGGAAGACCGCCTCGTCGCTTCCATGGCACGAATCGGCTTTGCGGGTTGCATCAGTCTGACCAGCGGATTGCTCTTCCAGTTCTCTCAGCCCCAGGTGCCGCTCGCGCGCACCTTGCCGGTGCGCCTTTTTCTCTGGGCGCTTTCGGGCTTCTCGCTCCTGTTTGCTCTCGGTTGGTATCTGGATGCGTACTACGTACCGCTGCTTTGGCGCAATCTTCCGCATTAAGCTTCCGGGCTTTATCGGCATTAGGGAAATTTTATTCTTGCCTCTGCGGCTATAATGTCCAGAGATGCCTATCCAACGCCGGCTCTCGACTCGCCTCTGGGGCACCTTTAAGCGCGTCTTTCCGCGCTGCAGCATGATTTCCCAAGCCATCGCTTTTAACGTGTTTCTCGCCTTTTTCCCAACGCTTCTTCTGGCGGTTGGCCTGGCTTCCAGTTGGATTGGCAGCCGCACCGCGCTTCTCGACGCCATCCGCGATTTCACGGAATTTCTTCCGCCGGGCAGCCAGAGCATCGTGAGCGATTTTCTCAGCCGGCGCGGCCCCGACGTCTGGAAATTCGCCTTGCTCGGTTGGGCGGGCAGCCTGATTGGCGGATCGCAGGTGATGAAGCTGCTGATGGAGGGCATTCACCTGATTTATGGCGACGAAGAGCGCAGCGGCTTTCTTCACCGCCAGCTTCGCGGCCTGCTGCTTTTACTGATTACGGTTGCGCCCATTCTCATTGCCGGAATCCTCGGCGTCTTCGGGCGGCCTTTGCGCCTCTGGGTAACCGGGGTGATCGGCGCGCACAACTTCGTGAACGGCCTGTGGCTGGTCTTTTTCCCGATCGTGGCCATGGTTCTGGCCATGCTGGCGCTGACGGTGATGTACTGGGTTGCGCGCCCCAAGGAAGAAAGCCTCCAGCGCGTCCTACCTGGCGCCATGCTGGCGACTCTGCTGTGGTGGCTGGTGAACGTCATCTTCGGCTTCTATGTTCGCCGCGTGCCCTACAGCCTCGTTTACGGAGGTCTGGCCGCGGTGATCGGCCTGCTCGTCTGGATGCAGATTTCCGCGGTGATTGTTTTTCTGGGCGCCGCCTGGAATGCCGAAACGGACGAGATGCGAGTAAACTGATCGTGTTCGCGCCCTGGTAATTCTATGAAGTCTGTCCAGGTCATCAGCTATTCCGGCTACAAGGCCGAAGAATCGCCGCGCATCCTCAAACTCGGCGACACTTTTCTGCCCATCGCGCAAATTGAAGATCGCTGGTATTCCCCCGGTGAAACCTTCTTCCGCGTCCTCACGCAGGCTGGCGACCGCTACCTCCTCCGCCACGTCGAGGCCCAGGACGTCTGGACCCTCGAAGGCTTCCGCAGCCATTGCGTTGACACCCTCAAAACGCGCGGCGTATAGTCAGTGCATCCCACCCGCGCGAGGCGGCCTGCAGTGCGTCTCTGTACGCCATTTCTTTTCAGGACGCGAATGGGGGCAAGGGAAGGGATGAGCCCGCGTTTGCTTTATCGGAACCCGTTCTGCCGTTGTATCTTTTGGTTTGCCTTGTCGATTTTCCTTCCTCTCTTCCTTCAACCGGCGCACGGTCAGGATTCCACTCCCGCTTCCGCGCCAGAAAAACCTCCTGCTGCCAGTCCCCAGGAATCCGCGCCCAAGCCGAAGGCGGACGCCGGATCCGAAATCTCCCAGATGGATTCGGCGGCCACGTTTAAGGTGCGAGTCAACCTCGTCCAGGTGCGCGTGATCGTCCGCGATCCTTCCGGCAAACCCGTCGAGAATCTTACCCGCGAGGACTTTGTCCTCTACGACCAGGGCAAGCCGCAGACCATCAGCAATTTCTCCGTGGAAACCACGCAGACCCGCCTGCAGCGCGCTGCCGCCGTTGCAAAGACCCAGGAGGACGCTTCTACGACCGGTGATAGCGGCGGAAACAAGGGGCCTGTTCTCCCCGAGCGGTTCGTCGCTCTCGTTTTTGACGACACGCACCTTTCCTTGCAAGACGCCAGCTTCGCGCGCACGCAAGCCGACCGCTTCCTCGATTCCACCAGCCCCACCGATCGCCTCGCCATTTACACGACCTCCGGGCAAAACACGCTGGAATTCACGGCCGACAAAGCGGTGCTGCACCGCGCGATTCTCGGGATAGTTCCACGGCCTTTAATGCCGCAGGCGCTGGGCGCCGAATGTCCCGAAGTCACTCATTACATGGCCGACCAGATTGAAAACAAGCACGATCCCCAGGCTCAGGCCGTGGCGATTGAAGAAACCATCCAGTGTCAGTTCAACGGCGACGAGAGCAAGCAATCGCAAGCCTTGGCGATTGTGCAGGCGGCCGTCTTTCGCGCGCTCAGCGCCGGCGATACGGAAAACGAGTTCACCTACCGGCACCTCGAGGACGTCCTTCGCCGCCTCTCCAGCGTGCCCGGCGAGCGCATCATGCTCCTCGTTTCTCCGGGTTTCCTGCTTACCACCCAATACCTGGATGAGTCCGGCGTGATCGACCGCGCTAATCGTGCCAACGTGGTCATCAACACACTCGACGCCCGCGGCCTTTATACGCCCGACGTGCTGGGTGACATCTCTCGGCCATCCTCGGACAGCATCCGCACCGCAGGCTTTAAGACCATGTACCGTGTGGCCTCGCAAAACGAAAACCAGTACGTTCTCGGCGACCTGGCCTACGGCACCGGAGGCACTTTCTTCCACAACTCCAACGATCTTCAAGGTGGTTTGCGGCTCGCCGGACTCGCGCCGGAGGTTTCCTACGTCCTGGCGTTTTCTCCTCAGAATCGCAAGATGGACGGCCAGTATCATCTGCTCCGTGTCGCTCTCGCGAAAAAATCGAAATATTCGATACAGGCTCGTCGTGGCTACTACGCTCCTCGCAAAGTGGACGATCCCCTCGAACTGGCGCGGCAGGAAATTCAGGAAGCCATCTATTCCCAGGAAGAAATCAACGAACTTCCGCTCGACCTCCAGACGCAATATTTCAAGAACGATCCCGAGGGCGTGCGCTTGAGCGTCGTCTCCCGCCTCGAGGTGAAAAATATGCACTTCCGCAAAACGGAGGGCCGCAGCCTGGACGATCTCACCCTGGCCACCGCCATCTTCGATGAAAACGGCAATTTCATCACCGGCGGCGAAAAAACCGTGCAGATGCGCTTGAAGGACACTACCTATGAGCGTCTTGCCCACACCGGCCTCACCGTGAAATCCAGCTTTGCCGTCAAGCCCGGGCGTTACCTGGTCCGCCAGGTGGTTCGCGATTCCGAAGGCTCACAGATGGCCGCGCGCAATGGTGCCGTGGAAATTCCGTTTTAGGGAGGCAGTCATGGCAATGCAACCGATGAATGGGACAAGAGCTCAGGTGCTGCTCATGCTTGGTTTGTTTACCGCTACCACTTTCCCCTCGCCGCTTCGCGCGCAGAATTCGGAGCCAGCCAAACCCGAAGCCCCGGCTCAACAACAGCCCGTGGCAACTTCGCCGGTGATCCGCACGGAATCCCGCGTGGTGCTTGTGGATGCGGTTGTGACCGACAAGAAGGGGAACTACGTCCACGATCTGACCCAGAAGGATTTCAAGGTCTACGAAGACAATAAGGAACAGACCGTCACCAGCTTTTCCTTTGGCAGCGATCCTTCCGGCCCGGTCAGCGCTCAGAAACATTACATGATTCTCTTTTTCGACAACTCCTCCATGGCGGCGCCCGACCAGATTCAGGCTCGCGCCGCCGCAGCGAAATTCATCGCGGAGGGCGCCGCCCCGGACCGCCTGATGGCTGTGGTGGACTTCGGCGGCAGCCTGCTGGTCAAACAAAATTTCACTTCCAACGCCGACCTGCTCACCGCCGCCGTCAATGGAGTGAAGAATCCGAACATCGAAACCAACGGCCAGAGCGCCGCGCTCGCGAATCCCGTCATGGTCGCTTCCTCCGGCCTGTCCTCGATCAGCAACGCGGAAGCCGATTACGGCGCACGCACCATGTTGCTCGCCATTCGCAGCCTGGCGAAAAATTTGCGTGCCGTTCCTGGCCGCAAAATGCTGATTCTTTTTTCGGCGGGGTTTCCGCTGACCACCGAGCGCATCTCGGAACTCACGGCCACCATCGACGCTTGCAACAAGGCGAACGTTTCGATCTACTCGCTAGACGTGCGCGGCTTGATGGCCCCGGTACTGCCCATTCCCACCGGCGCTACCGGAATGATGCGCCAGCCGCATCAGGATCATTCACTCGCGGCATCGTCGCATGCCACAAGTTCGCAACGCCCTCGGTTGGTCCTCGCGAGTTTTTCTTCTGCCGGCGCGGCTGATCCGCAAAAGCCCGGTGGCGGTGGCGGCGGTGGTGGTGGCGGGGGGCATCCCGGTGGTGGCGGCGCACCTGGCGGTGGTGCACCTGGCGGAGGCACAGGCGGCGGTAAGGGCGGCGCGCCAGGCGGAGGCACCGGCGGCGCAGGAGGCGGCAAAGGAGGTGCGCCCGGAGGAACGACCGGCGGCGGCACCCGGCCTGTCAATTCGCCGTACAACAGCTATTACAATAATCCGAACAACGCGCCGCGCAATATCTTGCCCCAGATTCCCCCGTCAGCCACCACCAATCAGCAGATCCTGCAGTCTCTCGCCGACGGCACCGGGGGCTTTGCTATTTACAACACCAACGATCTTCTCGGTGGACTCCAGCGGATCGCGCGCGACCAGAATCAATTTTATCTGCTTGGGTATGTTCCCGTATCCAGTCCCGAAGGCAGTTGCCACACGCTCAAGGTAAAGATGAGTCAGGGTGGCATGCAGGTCCGCTCGCGCAGCGGCTACTGCAACGTGCGTCCCGTCAATCCGCTCGACGGCAAGCCCATCCAAAAACAGATGGAGCTGCAAGCGGCAGGGAGCCAGCCCGGAGCGATCCACGGTTCGCTGCAGGCGCCTTTCTTTTATTCAGGGCCAAACATAGCTCAGGTCAATCTGGCGATGGAAATTCCGGGTGACTCGCTCATCTTCAACAAGGACAAGGGCAAATATCACGCCAATGTGAACGTCCTCGGCATTGCCTACAATCCCGACGGCTCGGTCGGCGCGCGCTTTAACGACACGCTGAACCTGGATCTCGAAAAGGACGAGTGGAAGGAATTCACCAAGCAGCCGTACCACTATCAGAACCAGTTCGATGCGGCTCCGGGTGCGTACAAACTTTCCGTGGTTCTCAGCTCCGGCGGCGACAACTTTGCCAAGTTTGAGACGCCGCTGAAGATTGACGCCTACGATGGGAAGAAATTCACGCTCGGCGGCGTCGTTCTCTCCAAAACCATCCAGGCGGTCGACCAGATTCCCACTGACGTGGACGCGACGCTGCTTGAGGATCGCACGCCGATGATCGTCAAGGGCATGCAGATTACACCCGCCGCGAGCTACTCGTTTAAGCAATCGGACAGAGTGGTGATTTATTCGCAGGTTTACGAGCCGCTGCTCAGGTCCGATGCCCCGCCACGCGTCGTCGCAGGTTATAGCATCCTTGATGCCTCCAACAAGCAGGTGTTCTTTTCCGGCCCGATCCCTCTTGAAGAGTACATGCAGAAAGGAAACGCTGTCGTTCCCTTCGGCTTGATCGTTCAAGTGAAGGATCTTCCGCCGGGAAGCTATCGGCTGGTCCTCCAGGCTGCCGATGGCGCGCACAACCAGGCGCCAAACCGCGAGGCCCAGTTCACCGTCGCCAACAATTAGGCGCGTAATAAGCGTGTCATCCCGGTGGGGGGCCCGTCCCCCACGGCGGACGGGCGGGAGCGAGGGAGCGGGGCAATACTTTTGAATCCCCGGGAGCAAATTTCGCTTCCCCCATCCCTCCCTATCCTTAGGCCACACCAGCCCTTAGCCCAGCAACTTTTGCCCATTGGAAGGGTTAATCTAATCGTTATGGAAGACTCTCCCCGCCACCTTTCTACGCCGGCTTTGCCCGGCGATCGTGTGAGCATCCGCCGTACGCCCCGCGCTCTTTTCGCGTGTTTTCTCTCGTTGAGCACCTTCTTTTCCTTGGGAATCGAAATCCCCACTGCTACCGCCGCCGAAAAAAAGTCCAAGCAGGACCCCGTCCTCAAAGGTCTACCGATCAGCGATCTCACCGCCGACGAAGCCATTCTTCACGCGCTCAACCGCCTCGCTTATGGCCCGCGCCCCGGCGACATGGAACGCATCAAGCAGATCGGTCTGGCGAAATGGATCGATCAGCAGCTCAATCCCAATTCCATCAATGACTCCGCTATCGAAGCTCGCCTGGAAATCTATCCGACGCTGAGGATGCGCACTGCGCAGCTTTTGGCCGAGTATCCGAATCCCAAGCAGGCCGTCAAGCAGGAGCAGAAAGCGCAAAACCAGAATCCGGACCAGCAACCCGGCGCCGCTGCCGCGCAAGTCATCGCCCGCGATATGCAGTCGAAATCGGCCGGGCAAGATCCCGCGCAGCAAACGGCCCAGGGCGCCGATGTCGCCATTAATGCGCTGGCACAGGAAATGGACTCTTCCACTTCCGCCTCGAAATCCACCAATCCTTCCGGCTCCAGCATGATTGCGTCCAACGCGGACACGCCTTCACCGATGAAGCTCAATCCACCCACACGTGGCGCTTCCCAGAGAGACCCGCTCGGAATGGATCCCAATGCCGTTCCCAGGGCGATTTCCGATGACAGCAAGCGCCCGCAGCGTGTCGTCGAAGAACTCGCCATGGCCAAAACGCTTCGCGCTATATACAGCGAGCGCCAGTTGCAGCAGGTGATGGACGATTTCTGGTTCAACCATTTCAACGTTTTCGCGGGCAAGGGCGAAGTGAAGTGGTATCTCACCTCCTATGAGCGCGACGTCATCCTGCCGCATGCCTTTGGCAAGTTCCGCGACCTCGTTAGCGCCACCGCGCAAAGCCCGGCGATGCTTTTCTATCTCGACAATTTTCTCAGCGCCGATCCCAACGCCGCCCAACGCCAGGCTGCCGAGCGCGCCATGCGCCAGCAGATGCACCGCAGGCCGTACGGCTATCCTCCGCGCCCGCAGCCACAGCAGGCACAGAACAAGGGGCAGCAGCGGGGCCTGAACGAAAACTATGGCAGGGAATTGATGGAGCTTCACACGCTCGGCGTTGACGGCGGCTACACTCAGAAAGATGTCACCGAAGTCGCCCGCGCCTTCACCGGCTGGACCATCGAAAAGCCCCGCGAGTATCCGCAGTTCAAATTTGACGAACGCCTCCACGACCCCGATCCGAAAATCGTCCTCGGCAAGAAGATTCATGCCGGCGGTATAAAGGATGGAGAGGAAGTCATCGCGCTGCTTACGAAAAATCTGAATACGGCGCGCTTCATCTCCACCAAGCTTGCACGGCGCTTCGTTTCCGATACGCCGCCGCCCGCGCTGGTCGATCGCATGGCCAAGACTTTCCAGAAATCGGATGGGGATATCCGCGAAGTCCTGCACACGATGATTTATTCGCCGGAATTCTGGTCACGCGATGCGGTTCGCGCCAAGGTCAAGACGCCCTTCGAGCTTGTAGTCAGCTCCGTACGCGCACTCGGCACCGACGTCGATACGCCTATGCCGCTCGTCGGCTGGATCGGGCGGATCGGCGAGCCGCTTTACCAGTGCCAGCCGCCCACCGGTTACTCCGACAAGGCGGAGACCTGGGTCAACACCGGATCGCTGCTCAATCGCCTGAATTTTTCGCTCGCGCTTGCAGGCAACAAAGTGCGCGGCTCACGCAGCGACGTCAGCGCGCTGCTCGGCACCGACTCTTCGAACGACCCCAAAGCCGCACTCGATCGCGCCGTGCAAGTTTTTCTAGGCGGCCAAGTGGCGCCCAACACCGTGGACACGCTGCAAAAGCAGCTCGAGAATCCGCAAGTAGTCCAGGCGAAATTGGACGACCCAGTTAAGCAAGTCGACCTGGGTGTAGTAACAGGCTTGGTTCTAGGCGCTCCCGAATTCCAGCGCCGCTGATTTTGAGTCCGAGAGCAAAAGCTCCCGCTTTTACGGTGTAAGCCCCGAGAAGTTATTTGGGCCATTATAGAGGTAACCATATGAACGACTACTGCTGCGAAGGCATCCGCCCCGCAAAATTCTCCCGCCGCTTCTTCCTGAAGCAAGGCGGCATCGCTCTTGCCGGCCTCAGCACCATGCCGGCCTTTCTCCAGCGCGCCATCGCCTCCACTCCCTCTGCGGGAAAAAAGCAACTCGTCGTCCTCTTCCAGCGCGGCGCTGCCGACGGGCTCAACATCGTCGTCCCGTTCGGCGAACCGAACTACTACCGCTTGCGCCCATCCATCGCTATTCCTCAGCCCAAGCGCGGCGGCGATGCGGCGATCGATCTCGACGGCTTCTTCGGTCTCCATCCGTCGCTCGAGTCCTTCGCGCCGCTTTTCCAGAAGAATCAGCTCGCCATTGTTCACGCTGCTGGCTCGCCCGATCCCACACGCTCCCATTTTGACGCGCAGGATTACATGGAATCCGGTACGCCCGGAGTGAAAGCCACACAGGACGGCTGGCTCGATCGCGCCATTGGCACTATCCCCGAAGAAAATGCTTCACCCTTCCGTGCCGTTGCTATGGGACCGAATCTTCCGCGCATGCTGCAGGGCGGCACGGGCGCTATCGCTATTCCCGACCTGCGCCAGTTCAAGGTTCAGCCGCAATCCGCTGCGATGGCCAACGTCGCCGAAGGCGGCTTCGAAGCGATGTACGCGCAAACGGTAGATCACGCGCTGCACGGAACAGGCACGGAAACGTTCGAAGCCATCGACATGCTGCGCAAAATCGACATTTCGAAATATCTGCCCGAAAACGGTGCCGACTATCCGAAGTCGCCCGTGGGCCAGCGGCTGCAACAAATCGCGCTGATGATTAAGGCGAATATCGGCCTGGAAGTGATGTTTCTCGATTGCGGTGGCTGGGACAATCACGTCAACGAAGGCAGCACGCAGGGGCAGCTCGCAAACCTGCTGCGCGATTTAAGCCAGTCGCTTGCCGCGTTTTATCAGGACATGGGAGACCACATGGGCGACGTCGTCGTAGTCACCATGAGCGAGTTCGGCCGCACCGCCAAGGAAAACGGCAACCGCGGCACCGACCACGGCCACGCCAACTGCATGTTTATAATGGGAGGCGACGTTAAGGGCGGCCGCGTCTACGGCAAATGGCCCGGCCTTAACGACCACCAGCTCAACGAGGGCCGCGACCTGGCCCTGACCACCGACTTCCGCTCCGTCGTCGGCGAAATCCTAACCAAGCACCTCAGCGTGAAGAACCTCGCCCCAGTCTTTCCCAGCTTCGACAACAACCCCAACCATTTCCCCGGGCTAATTCGCTCCTAACTAACGTGCAAGCGGTGACGGGAATCTAGCGCTGGCTTCGTTGCCAGCGCTCTTTCTTCGTAATCATTCGAACGCTTTAAATGTCGGCGCGCCGGCATTTTCCAACCGCAAAGAAAAAGGGCGGCCGGTTCGCCTTTTTTTTCTTTCGCTTGAACTGAGCACTTAAAACTTAGAACTCTTACCCTACGCCGCCGTTCCGCGAATGCGCATCGCGTAGAACGAGCGGTAGACGAATGTAAACGACACGACGAAGAATGCTGCCGACAAAATGTGCGTCAACGTGCTCCCCTGCGTGGCTGTCAGCTGGACTGCAAGCTCCACCGCCAACAAGCCGAACAGCGTAGTGAACTTAATAACCGGGTTTAGCGCCACCGAAGACGTATCCTTGAACGGATCGCCAACTGTATCGCCCACCACAGTCGCATCGTGCAGCGGCGTGCCCTTCTGCTTCATTTCCACTTCGACGATTTTCTTGGCGTTGTCCCACGCGCCGCCGGCGTTGGCCATGAAAATCGCCTGGTACAAGCCGAAGATGGCGATAGAAAAAAGGTAGCCGATGAAAAAGAACGGCTCCAGGAATGCAAACGCCAGCGTGGCGAAAAACACGGCGATGAAGATGTTCAACATCCCTTTCTGCGCGTACTTCGTGCAGATTTCCACCACTTTCTTGCTGTCTTCCACACTGGCTTTGGTCACACCTTCGAGCTTGATGTTGGCCTTGATGAACTCCACGGCGCGATACGCACCCGTGGTCACGGCTTGTGTCGAAGCACCCGTGAACCAGTAAATCATCGCGCCGCCGGTAATCAGGCCGAGCACGAAGGGCGCGTGCAGCAGCGAAAGATGGTTGACGTTTGTGGTTAGCCCGTTGGTCAACGCCATGATGATGGAAAAGATCATCGTCGTCGCGCCTACCACCGCCGTGCCGATCAGCACCGGCTTGGCGGTCGCCTTAAACGTGTTGCCCGCGCCGTCGTTCGCTTCCAGCATTTCCTTGGCGTACTCAAAGTTCACATCGATGTTGTAGTCTTTTTTCAGTTCAGCCTTGATGTTCGGCACCTGCTCAATCAGCGAAAGCTCGTAAACCGATTGCGCGTTGTCGGTCACCGGGCCGTAGGAATCGACCGCGATGGTCACCGGCCCCATGCCCAGGAATCCGAACGCCACCAATCCGAACGCGAACACCGCCGGCGCCAGCATCATCCCGCCGAGCCCCATGTTGCTGATCAGGTAGCCCATCGACATCAGCAGCACCATCGCCAGTCCGATGTAGTACGCCGAGAAATTGCCCGCCACGAAGCCGGACAAAATTCCAAGTGATGCTCCGCCTTCCTCCGCCGAAGTGACCACTTCTTTTACGTGGCGCGATTCTGTCGAGGTGAACACTTTCACGAGTTCCGGAATAATCGCGCCGGCCAGCGTTCCGCAGGAAATAATTGTGCCAAGCTTCCACCATTGCGAGGTGTCGCCGCCAATTTCCGGAATGATCAGCTTGGAAACGACAAAGGTCAGCGCGATGGACACGAACGAAGTAATCCACACCAGCGAAGTCAGTGGCGCTTCGTAATTCATCTTGTCCGCGTTTCCGTACTTCGCCTTGGCGATGACACCGTTGATGAAATATGCCGCCGCGCTGGCGATCAGCATAACCAGGCGCATCACGAAAATCCAAACCAGCAACTGCACTTGCAGCGTTGGGCTCTTCACTGCCAGCAAAATGAACGTGATCAGCGCGACTCCCGTCACGCCGTAGGTTTCGAATCCGTCCGCGCTTGGGCCGACGGAGTCACCGGCATTGTCGCCCGTGCAATCCGCAATCACTCCAGGGTTGCGCGCGTCGTCTTCCTTGATCTTGAAAACGATCTTCATCAGGTCGGAGCCGATGTCGGCAATCTTTGTGAAGATGCCGCCGGCGATACGCAGCGCCGCCGCGCCCAACGATTCGCCAATGGCAAAGCCGATGAAACAAGGCCCTGCATAGTCGCCGGGAATGAAGAGCAAAATGAACAGCATCATCAGCAGTTCCACGCTGATGAGCATCATGCCGATACTCATACCCGCTTCGAGGGGCGTGTGATAAATCGGATACGGCTTGCCACGCAGGCTGGCAAACGCCGTCCGCGAGTTGGCAAACGTGTTCACGCGAATCCCGAACCACGCCACGCCGTAGCTGCCGGCGATGCCGACGAGCGAGAAGAGAATGATGATCCCCACGCGCACCGCCTCAAACTTCAGCAACACGCCGAAGTAAAGGATGATCACCGCGGCGATGAAAATTTCCAGCAGCAGCAGGAATTTTCCCTGCGTAATCAGGTACGTCTTGCACGTTTCGTAGATCAGTTCCGAAATTTCCCGCATCGAGCGGTGCACCGGCATATTCTTCAGCCGCGTGAAGATCGTCAGCCCGAACAGCAAGCCGAACACGCAGATCACAATTCCGTACAGCAGCAACTGGTGCCCGTTAACTCCCAAAAACGAAACTTGCGACAAATCGGGCAGCTTCAGGTTCGCTTCTCCGCCTACCTCTTGCGCCGGCAGCAACCCGCCGCCAAGCAGCAGCGATGCCCCTGCCGCTGCAAAGTTTTTGCTGATCCCAAGACCCGTGGACCTGGCCGTGTCCAACGAAACGCTCATGAACTTTCCTCCAAACATTCCTTTTTCTCGTGGCGCTCTACCCCTGCCGCTGCCGGCCTGCGCCCTCTTCACCGCAAAACTTCGCACACCTGTCCAATCGAATATGGAGCGTGGCGCTCCCAACCCCGGAGCGAACCAGCATCGGCACGGGCGATCTCCCTGAACCCCAGGGAAATCCCGCGATTCAAACAGGACGGGAACTCTTCCACCCCGGCGCGGCGCCCCTCAGACCCTGGGCGGGTCAGGACCACCCCGGCACTACCCTGTGCCGCGCGACTAGGGAAGACGGAAACGATGTTTTATAACATTTCGCTAATAGCAGGTCAAATTTTTTGACATGCTGGAAGCGCCTGCTCACACCGTATCCCCCCTGTAAAATTGAGGCGACTCTTACACAACTTTGTTAACTGAAAATGGCTTGCGACCGGTACCAGTGGTAACATGTGGAGCTTGCTCAGCCATTGCATTTTGAATCTGACCAGGCGAACAAAGACCTAATGACACGCGAATCGACCGGGACCTCCACCGCACTCAGTTCTGATGCCTCTTTGCGCTTTGATTGGACCAAATCCGAGGTCCAGTCCATCTACCGCATGCCACTGCCGGGCCTGCTTTTTCGCGCTCAGACCATCCACCGCCAGTTCCATCCGCCTGATCGCGTGCAGACCTGTCAGCTCATCTCCATCAAAACCGGCGGCTGTCCCGAAGATTGCGCCTACTGCCCGCAGAGCGCGCACTACGAGGCCGACGTTGAGCGCCAGGGGCTTCTCGATCCCCAGCATGTCATTTCCGTTGCCCGCGATGCCGCCTCCCGAGGCGTCACGCGTTTTTGCATGGGGGCGGCTTGGCGCGAAGCTCCCAATGGCCGTGACTTCGACAAAGTCCTTGAGATGGTTCACGGCGTGTCCACGCTCGGCATGGAAGTCTGCTGCACCCTTGGCATGCTCACCGAGAGCCAGGCGGTCCGGCTGAAAGATGCTGGCCTCACCGCCTACAACCACAATCTCGATACTTCGCCCGAATTCTACGGTTCCATTATCACCACCCGCGTTTACGATGACCGTCTCCGCACCCTCGCCGCCGTTCGCAAAGCAGGTATAACGGTTTGTTGCGGCGGGATTCTCGGCATGGGAGAAAAAGATACGGACCGCGTCGGCCTGCTTCACCAGTTGGCTACCTTGCAGCCGCATCCGGAAAGCGTTCCCATCAATATGCTGGTGCGCGTGGAGGGAACACCGCTTGCGCACGTGCCGGCGCTTGATCCGCTCGAAATGGTTCGTGCCATTGCCACGGCGCGCATCCTGATGCCCGCCTCGCGCGTGCGTCTGGCCGCCGGCCGCAAGCAACTTTCGCCCGAAGCAGTGACGCTCTGCTTCCTGGCAGGTGCCAATTCGATTTTTGTTGGTGAAAAACTTCTGACTACGCCCAATCCAGGAGCCGATGAAGACCAACTCTTGCTTGAGACCCTGGGCATGAAGCCACTTGAGCCGCATGCCGTCTGACGCCCTATCCGCGTGGAAGGATCATCTGCACCAGGGGTTGCGCGATCTCGAAGCCCGCAGCCAACGGCGCAGCCTGGCCGAAATTCGCGGTGTCAATTTCTGTTCCAACGATTATCTGGGCCTCGCCGAGAATCCAGCTTTGCGCGCCGAAGTCACTGAAGCCGTGCGACGCGCCGAAAAAATTGGTGGTACAGGTTCGCGCTTGCTCTCCGGACAAACGGAAGAGTGGAACGACCTTGAGGAAGAATTTGCAAAGTTTGCCGCCACCGAGTCTGCGCTCTTTTTCACCACCGGCTACGCTGCGAATCTTGGTCTGCTCTCGTCGCTCCTCCGTAAAGAGGACGTAGTTTTTTCCGACGAGCGCAATCATGCCAGCCTGATTGATGGCATGCGCTTGTCCGGCGCGCGCAAAGTCATCTATCCTCATTTGAACCTGACTGCACTCGAAGACGCGCTTCGTCAGGAGGCGGACGCTCCCTGGCGCAAAGTGATTGTGAGCGAAAGCGTTTTCAGCGTGGATGGAGACATCGCACCCTTGGCCGAACTTGCAGATCTTGCCGAAAAATACAACGCGGCTCTGATTCTGGACGAAGCCCACGCCACTGGCGTTCACGGCCCTGCTGGCCACGGCCTGGCCGCAGCTGCCGGCATTACTTCCAAAGCTCTCGCCGTCATTCACACCTGCGGAAAGGCATTGGCCTCTGCAGGGGCATTTGTCTGCGGCCCGGCTGTTCTGAAAGAACATCTTCTGAATCATGCGCGCACGTTTATTTTTTCGACTGCACTTCCTCCGTATTTCGCCGCGCAAATCCTGGCGGCCTTGCGTCTCGCGGAAGCCATGAACGAGGATCGCGCATCGCTTCTCCGCCGCGCCGCAACTCTTCGCGAGGCACTGCAATCTGAAGGCTTTGATACCGCCGGCACCGCCAGCCAGATTGTTCCAGTCGTCCTCGGCCACAACGACGCCACGCTCGATGCCGCCGAGCATCTCCAGCGCGAAGGTTTTGCCGTTCGCGGCATCCGTCCGCCGACCGTTCCCATAGGTGGTTCGCGCTTGCGCTTTTCTCTCACCACGCGAATTTCACAGGAAGAGCTTTCACGGCTTGTGCACTCACTCGTCGTCTGGCGCTCACGACAATCCTCTCTTGCCCATGCGAGGCACGCATGAGGCGTCATTTCTTCATCACCGGCACGGACACGGGTGTGGGCAAGACCACACTCGCTGCTTTGCTGTGCGCGGCCCTGGACGCAATTTATTGGAAGCCGATTCAGACCGGTACACTCGAAGGCTCCGACCGCGTGACCGTCATGCGCCTCGCAGGCATCGGCACCGATCGCACGCTCGATGAAGTCTACAAATTCGTTCCTCCTGTCTCGCCAGATCTTGCGGCGCGGTGGGCCGGTGTCGAAATCGATTTGAATCGCATCACGCTGCCTGCGAGCCTCATCAACGACTGGCTAGTTGTCGAAGGGGCGGGGGGTGTCCTTGTCCCGATCAATCCCAAGCAATTCATGCTGGACATGATGGTGAAGTTCAAGCTTCCCGTGATTCTCGCCGCTCGGAGCGGGCTCGGAACTATCAATCACACGTTGCTCACGCTCGCCGCACTGCATGCCGCCGAGCTGCCTGTTCATGGCGTGGTGCTCATCGGAGATCAGAACCGCGAAAACCGCGAAACCATCGAAAAGTTCGGGCACGTCCGCGTTATCGGCGAAATTCCCAAACTCCCGAATCTCCACCGCACGGCGCTCATGCAGGTTTTTCTGAATCACTTCGACCGCTCAGCCTTTGCGCAATGAGCTCGCCGCTGCAAATCTGGCATCCGTTCTCCAACTCCGTCCTCGATCCTCCGCCGCTAAATGTCACAAAAGCCGAAGGCGCGGTCCTGTTCACCGCCGATGGCCGCCAGATCATTGATGCCATCTCATCCTGGTGGGTGAATCTTCACGGCCACGCGAATCCCCGAATCGCCGCCGCGATTGCCGAGCAGGGGCGAAAGCTCGAACAAGTCATCCTGGCGGGCTTTACACACGATGCCGCCGAAGAACTCGTCACCCGGCTCCGCAAATGGGTGCCCCGCGATCTCACGCATCTCTTTTTTTCCGATGATGGCTCGACGGCGGTGGAAGTCGGCCTGAAACTTGCTGTTCAGCATTTTCAGAATCTTTCGCGCCCCGAAAAGCGCGAAATCGTCGCGCTCGAGCACGGCTACCATGGCGACACGGCCGGCGCGATGTCGGTCAGCGACGAATCGCCTTTCACGCAGCCGTTCCAGTCGATGCGGTATCCGGTGCATCGGGTTCACTCCGCGTACTGCTACCGCTGCCCGGTCGGCTTAAAGCGCGAATCCTGCCACATTGAATGTGTCCGGAAGTTGGAGGACTTGCTGGCCGAACGCGCCGAAAAAATCGCGGCCATCATTGTCGAACCGCTGCTCCAGGGCGCCGGCGGGATGATCGTTCATCCGGTCGAATTCCTGCAGAAAATTCGTGCGCTCTGCACGCATCATGACATTTTTCTCATCACCGACGAAGTGCTCACCGGCTTCGGCCGCACGGGAAAAATGTTTGCCTGCGATCTTGCCAACATTTCACCCGACATTATGTGCGTTTCGAAAGGCATCACGGGTGGCTTCCTGACCATGGGCGTTACGCTCTGCACGGACCGCGTCGAATCCGCGTTTCGCAGCGGGAATCGCTTGCACTCCTTCTATCATGGGCATTCCTACACCGGGAACGCGCTGGCCTGCGCCGCGGCTAACGCGAATCTTCAGATTTTCGATGATGAGCCGGTGTTCGATCGGATTCGCGGTATTGCCAAGATTCACGCAGAACGCCTTGCACAACTCCGCGACTTTCATCAGGTTGGCGACACGCGCCAGCTAGGCGGCGTTGGCGCCCTCGAACTCCGCGTCGATGACCCCGGCTACCTCTCCGGCCTTCGCCCCAAGCTCTACGACTTTTTCCTTGAGCGCAGCGTTCTGCTGCGCCCGCTCGGCAACGTTGTCTACGTCCTTCCGCCCTACATTATCTCGCCCGACCAACTCCACCGCGTTTACGACGTCATCACGGAAGCCATCCAAACCCTTCTCTGACTCGCAGCGCGCCTCTGTTAAACTGATTTTCACTTTTCGGAGGCCTTCTTGCCCTTCCAGCTCAACACCTGGAAACAAAAAATTGTCGGCTTTGCGGGAACACTCGGCGCGCCGGGGCTCTTTCTCATTTCCTTTCTCGACTCCTCCGTCCTCACGTTTCCGGTGATCAACGACCTTCTTCTGATCGAACTCTCCATTGAGCATCCCGAGCGCATGCCCTTCTATGCGTTTATGGCTGCATCTGGCTCGGTCCTCGGCTGTGTGGTCTTGTATTTCATCGCCCGAAAGGGAGGGGAAGCGTTCTTTCACAAAAAGGCAGGCCATCGTGCCGCGGCCATACGTCACTGGGTCGAAGAAAACGGTTTCGTCGGCATGCTCATCGCCGCGCTGCTGCCGCCGCCGACCCCATTCAAGTTTTTCGTTTTTGCCGCGGGCGTGTTCGAAGTCCCGCTCTGGAGTTACACGTCCGCGATCACCCTGGCCCGCGTCATCCGCTATTTCGGCATCGGCTATCTCGCGATTCGCTACGGTAATAATGCGCTTCCGTACCTGAAGGACCACAAGCTCGAAGCCACTATCGTCATCGCTCTACTCGTGCTGCTTAGCTACCTCGTTTCCCGCGTAATCCTTCGCCACAAACCAGAACAATCCACCTAGTCTCGTGTGGCACAGTCATTCCTGACTGTGCTCTTCGACGCTTCGCTTTGCTTTGAGCGCGGGCTACCGGCAGTATGCGCTCCAGCGAATCACCGCAGGTGCACTTCGTTCGCCCAGAGAATCGCCTGGCTGGTAACTTTTCCTTTACGGTCCATAAAAATTCTCGCTGCCACAGCAAATCTCTCCTCATCTTCCGCGGAGTCTCGGACGTCCCGCACCACCACTTCCGTTCCATCTTCGGTAGCTCCAACGCTCGCCCTCGGGAAGCGCGCCGATCGCAGGAATTTCTTCGTCGCCTCTGTCTGCTCTGCCGTTTGCAATAAAAGCGAATCTTCCGGCTTGTGCATGCACACGCCACTCTCCGGATCGAATCGTGCGCTTTCCGCGGCCGCCACGTCCACCGTGCAAATCTGCGTGGCCGTTTCGACCACGCCGTGCCAGGTCACCAGCGAAACCGGGTCCGCAAACGCTGCCAGCCGGCGCGGCGATTCCCCTCGATAGGTGTGCGCATCGAGTTGCGCAACCACATTTCCGTGCAACGTCGCGCGCGTCCCAACATAGATCAATATCAGCACCAGAGCCGCAATCGCGCCGTTGCGTCCGCGAGGCGCCTTGTCTTTTGCCCCGATTTCCGAGCCCACCAGCCCAAACAATTCCGGCAGCAAAATCCCCGCCAGCAGCAGGGCCAGAATCCACGGGTCCACATGCGGCAGCCAGTCCCACAGAAAACGAGTCGCGTGCCACGGCCAAAGCAATGCCACTCCCGCCGACGTGCACGCGTCCATAAACACATGCAGCACCCCCGCCAGCGTTGCCGCGATGAATAATGCCAAGATCCCCGCATCTTTTGTAGTGGCCGCTTTCTGAAGCGGGTTTTCCGCGTCCCGAATGGGTTTGCGGGACGGGCCGCTATTTGCTCGCAGTCCCAGCGCAACCCCAACAGCAACCGCAATCACCGCCACTGTTCCCAAAATCGAATGTGTAATTGTGTGTCTGGTGGAAAGATAAGCTCCCGGCCCACCAAGCGCCGAAATTAAATCCCAATCCGCGATCATTCCCGCGAACACCACACCCAAAACAAACCACCATGGCCGCCGCGGAAAAAATCCCCGAGCCAACGCTAATGATGTAAGTGCGTGTGTGGCAGGATCCACGGTCAGGATTTCAACGAAGAAACAATCGTGCTGCCGACTTTCCCGCGGGGCACCAGCAATTTCAACGCGCGCGGCACAATGGAGAATTCCACCGGAAGACGTGCCAGCGGTTCGCCATCCACATGCGAGTAAACCGGATTCGCATCCAGCGGTTCGCACACCAGCGTATCCGCCTTCCAGAAATGCACATCTTCTTCCTTGCGCAGGTTGCCCATCCAGAGCGTCGGCAGGTAACTCAAATATTTCAGCCCGCTCTGCGTCGTCAGCGCCATCATCTCAAATTGATCCTCGAACAGATCCGCCTGGTCCGTAATCTTGAACGGGCCGCCATAATTTTTTGTCCGCCCGACCACGACAAGTGTCGCCTCCATCTGGCGGTCGCCGGTACGCACGCGAAATCTTGGGAACGTGTATCGGAGCACTTCGCGAGCGCCCTGCCACCAGTAGGCCAGAATCCCCACGCGCGCCTTCAACCCCAGATCTACTGAGTACACGATCATTCCGTCCGGCCCGCAGCCCGAGACGCTCAGGAAATAGCGTGCCTTCTCCGGCTGCTCCAGCGGCTTCGCCAGGCCCAGCGCAATTTCGCGAACATCCGCATTTAGCAGATGTTTCGCCGCACCCGGAATATCCCAAGGGAGGTTCAGCTCTTTCGCCAGGATATTGGCCGTGCCTCCTGGCAAAAGCGCCAGCGGCACTCGGTGGCCGTTCTGCGCCGTTGCCAGACCGTTTACCACTTCATTCAACGTGCCATCTCCGCCGCAGGCAATCACGAGTTCGCGGCCTTCGCGTGTCGCTTTCTGCGCAATCTCGGTTGCGTGACCCGGCGCGGTCGTTTCCGCCAACTCCGCCTGAATGCCGTTCTCCGACAGGAATTGCCGCGCTTCGTCTATCAAGCGCCTGCGCGCGTTCCCACCAGTCCCCGCATTGGGGTTATGAATCAGCAGCGCGTTTTGAAATCGCATATCCATGGTTCAGAGCACCTGTAGGCGCCGGGCTTCAGCCCGGCCAGCATGATATTCAAACAAGCCATTCTATCTGGAAACCCCGTGCACGGCAGCCGCCAATCTGCCGAACCGCCAAAAGTTCACAATGTTTTTTGGAAAGGCCGCGTATCGGTATTGGTGTAGCCGCCGGTCTTTAGCCCTTCCACCCAGCACCTATATAATACGGAGGACTTGACCCCTACCCGGGCGAGGTCCCCATGGCAAAGGCGGAAATGGCGAAAACATCGATCCCGGCCCTGCGAAAAGAAGCGGAAGAACTGCGCGAGAAAATCCGCCGCCACGAGTATCTGTATTACGTCGAAGACGCTCCCGAGATTTCAGATGCCGCCTTCGACCGCCTGATGAATCGCCTGAAAGAGATCGAAGCGGCACATCCGGAACTCGCCACGCCCGATTCTCCGACTGTTCGGGTCGGAGGCACACCGCGGGAAGGATTTACCACCGTCCGCCACGCGCGTCCGATGCTCAGCCTGGACAACGCGTTTTCCTATGATGCGTTAAGCAATTGGGATCGCCGCGTCCGCGAAGGCACGGGCAGGGAGGACATCGAATACATTGCCGAACACAAGTTCGACGGACTTAGCATCTCGCTGCAATACGAGGACGGCATACTGGTGCGCGGTGTCACTCGCGGCGACGGCACCACCGGCGAAGACGTTACGCCAAATGTGAAGACGGTTCGCTCGATTCCGCTGCGCATGGACGACGCCGTTATCAAGAAGCTGAAGCTGTCGAAGAGCTTCGAGGTGCGCGGGGAAATTCTGATGACCCGCAAGGCGTTTGAGGCGCTCAATCGCCAGCAGGAAGAGACCGGCGGCAAGATTTTTGTGAATGCACGGAATTCGGCGGCCGGCTCGCTCCGCGTGCTGGACCCCTCAATTACCGCGCAGCGCAAGCTGGATTTTTTCGCGTATTACCTCTACGTAGATGGCAAAGCGCCCTTCGCAAGGCACTCGGATTCGCTGGAGGCGTTGAAGAAACTGCATTTTCGCGCCAGCGATGATTGGAAACTTTGCGACGGCATCGACGCTGTCATCAAATATTGCGAAGCGTGGGACGCCAAGAGAGAAAAGCTCGCGTATGAAATTGACGGTGTGGTGATCAAGGTCAATTCCACCGCGCTGCAGAACGAACTCGGCTTCACCTCCAAAGCGCCACGCTGGGCCATCGCCTTTAAATATCCTGCGCGCCAGGAAACCACGGTGGTGAACGACATCATCGTGCAAGTGGGCCGCACGGGAACTCTAACCCCCGTCGCTGTGCTAGAACCCGTGCAGGTCGGGGGCGTCACTGTCAGCCGCTCCACGCTGCACAACATGGATGAAATTGAACGCCTAGGCTTGCAGATCGGCGATACCGTTTTGCTCGAGCGCGCCGGCGAAGTGATTCCCCACGTCCTCAAAGTGGTAAAGGAAGGGAAGAATCGCCGTCCTTTCCGAATGCCCACGAAATGCCCGGAGTGCGGAAGCGCGATTCACAAGGCCGAAGGCGAGGTCGCGTATCGCTGCGTGAACGCCGCCTGCCCGGCAAAGCGCAAGGAGTCGCTGCTGCATTTTGCGGGGCGCCATGCCATGGACATTGATGGCCTTGGCGAAAAAATCGTGGACCAATTGGTGGACAAGGGCCTGGTCAAGGATGTCGCGGATCTGTATTCGCTGAAACTCGATCAAGTCGCGGACCTGGAGCGCATGGCGGAAAAATCAGCGCAGAATCTGTTGGATGAAATCGCGGCGAGCAAGAAGCAGCCGCTTTCGCGCCTGATCTATGCGCTTGGAATGCGCTTCGTCGGTGAACGCACCGGCCAGTTGCTGGCGGAAAATTTCGGCTCGCTCGAAGAACTGGAAGAAGCCAAGCCCGAGGACCTGGAAAAAGTTACCGAAGTCGGCCCGAAGGTCAGCGAGAGCATCGTCGAATTTTTCAGCGAACCCGCCAACCGCAAGCTGATCAAGAAACTCCACGCTGCGGGAGTCCGCCCCACTGCCGAGAAACGCGAAATCAAGAGCCAGAAACTCGCTGGGAAATCCTTCGTCTTCACTGGCGCCCTCGAACGCCGCAGCCGCGAAGAGGCAGGCGAACTCGTCCAGCAGCATGGCGGCAAGCTCAGCGGCTCCGTTAGCAAGAAAACCGACTACGTTGTCGTCGGCGCCGACCCCGGCTCCAAATACGACAAGGCCAAGGAACTCGGCGTAACTATTCTCGGCGAATCCGAATTCGAGAAGCTCATTGGCCTGAAATAAGGACGGTTGCTTGGCCATCCATCCCGCCACGGACAGTGATCGCGATGCAATTTGGGAGATTCTCGAGCCGATGATTCGTAGCGGCGAGACCTACACCCTTCCGCGCGACATGAGCAAGCAACAGGCGCTCGAATACTGGTTTGCCGCGGGTAAAGAGACCTTCGTGTGGAAAGAAAACGGCGCGGTGTTGGGGACTTATTTCTTAAAAGCGAACCAGCAGGGCGGCGGAGCGCACGTGGCCAATTGCGGCTACGCGACCGCGCCCGCCGCGCAAGGACGCGGCATCGCCCGCCAGATGTGCCTGCATTCGCTGGAGCGAGCCAGAGAACGCGGCTTTCGCGCCATGCAATTCAACTTCGTAGTCAGCACCAACGAGCGCGCCATCAAATTGTGGACCAGTCTCGACTTCAAGATCGTCGGGCGGCTACCTCTTGCGTTCGAGCACCCCACGCTGGGATTCGTGGATGCGCTGGTAATGCATTGCTCGCTGGAATAGGGCATTCCGGGGAAAAACCGAAGAATTTTCACCAAGTATATTTGGTATAATTCAATTGGCGGGTGAGCTGGATGATCGCTGGCCTGGTTCGCGCAAGCGGGCTGGGCGGGAGGAAAGTCCGGACTCCACTTCACGTGAGTGAAGGAGTAACTTTGAAGCTGAGGCACGAGGGTGAACCCTTCGAGCCTGCGGCTCTCAGGGTGAAGGGCAACGCGCCTGGTAACGCCAGGGGACAAAGTTGCGGAAGGCGGCGTAAAGCCGCCCCTACAATAGCGTCACGGACAGTGCCACAGAGAATATACCGCCGGCGGTGCGACACCCGGTGATAGCCCGGAGGAAAACCTTCGGGATGTCTTCATGGTTCGCGCGCAGGTAAGGGTGAAAAGGTGGGGTAAGAGCCCACCGCGGCGTCAGTAATGGCGCTGGCATGGCAAACCCCGCGTGGTGCAAGACCAAATAGGAGGGGAGGGCTGGCCCGGCCCGTTGAGTTTGCGTTTCTGCAAAGGAACGCGCGCTCCGTTCCGATTGGCGCAAGCCGGTCTGAATGAGAACCCTCGGGTAGGTTGCTCGAGCCGCATCGCGAGGTGCGGCCTAGAGGAATGATCGTCGCGGCGCGCTGCTGCAAAGCAGTGCACCGAACAGAATCCGGCTTACA
>Ga0210410_10000243_pt1 | contig 72985 bp, 61 predicted proteins | sample IncBWC4MmetaG_FD_161058 | JGI IMG/M metagenome (GOLD analysis project Ga0210410, IMG submission 161058) | Forest soil microbial communities from Barre Woods Harvard Forest LTER site, Petersham, Massachusetts, United States - Inc-BW-C-4-M | ecosystem: Environmental > Terrestrial > Soil >... | reverse complement strand
GGGAAGTTGTGCGCTTGCGGACGAACCCTCATGGGGAGAGGTTGCAAATTGGCCAAGCTCTGAGCCCCCCGTAGAAGGGGCCTGCGGCGACTGCGCCTGAGCCGGCACCGCGCAAAGCCAGGCAACCAGGCTTAACCAGATTGCGATCGCCGGGCACAAGGAAGAAGCACGGAGGATTCTGCCGGGAGATTTCCTGCAGGGGACGTATCTTGTGGAAATCACGCTTACTATTTTACAGCCTTCCCGCTGACTTCCAGCAAGTTTTCGCTGCCGCGCACCCCTCTGGGCAAGAGTCATTGCCACCGAGGTGAGATTTTCTGGCAAAGGGCGCGTCTAAGCGAGTACAGTGCCAAGGGTCTGGAACCGATGGGATGCCATTGGTGGAAGGTCGGGTTGCCCAGAGAGGGAAGTATGAAAACTTCGAAGTTGTTGTTCTCGGCGGCAGTGATTCTAGCAGGGATGGGGCTGGCGCAGGGAAAACCGGCGGCGGTAAACAGCGGCGACACGCTGGTGAAGGAAATGCATGGGCGCTATGCAGCGTCGTGGTATCCGGCGGTGACGTTCACGCAAAAGAGCACCACCTTCAATACCGACGGCACGACCAAGGTGGAGACGTGGTACGAAGCCGCGTCGCTGCCGGGAAAACTCCGTATAGATATCGGACCGCCGAGCGAAGGGAACGGATACCTGCTGGTGGACGGAAATGTGACCGTGTTTAAGGAAGGGCAGGTCAAGGCAAACGTTCCGCAGGTGAATATGCTGCTGGTGCTGGGATTCGACGTGTACAAGCAAACGCCAGAGGCCACGCTGGCGATTGCGAAGAAGGAAGGCTTCGACGCGGCCAAATTTCACGAAGATATCTGGGAAGGGAAGCCCGTTTACGTTTTCGGCGCGGAAAAGGGCGATCTGAAATCGAAGCAGTTCTGGGTGGAGAGAGACCGCATGCTGTTTGTTCGCCTGCTGGAACCTGACCGAAACGATCCAAACAAGACGCAGGACATTCGTTTTGCCGATTACCGGAAATTGGGCGGGGGATGGATCGCTGCGCTGGTGGAGGTGTATGTCGACGGGAAAAAAGTCTTCAGCGAGGAATACACAGAGATTAATGGCGACGTAAAACTCGACCCGGCGGTCTTCGACCCCAAGCAATTCACTTCCGTTCATTGGGAAAAACCATAAATCCGTCAGCACCCAGTCTCGACGTGTCACTTCGCAGTTTCGATGCGGGCGCCTGCCGTTTTCCGCGTCGAAACTCGGCTGGACCTTTCCGTGCCGAACTCCGCGCTAGCGTGTATTGTTAAAGAGGAAGATTCCACCGGATGAGGCCATGGGGAACCTACGCATACTGATTTCTCTGACGACGAACGACAACGACTATCAAGTTGAACAAGCGAGTGCTGCCGAGCAAGCGGCGCACAAGCACGGCATCGATCTCAAGATCATCTATTCGGACAACGACGCCATCAATCAGAGCACCCAGATTCTGAAAGTCATCCAGGAAGCCGAACCAGCCGACCGCTCCAACGCGATTATTTTTGAACCCGTGGGCGGCACGGCGTTGCCGCAGGTGGCGCGCGCCGCTGTTAATCAGGGCATCGGCTGGGTTGTGCTGAATCGCGAAGCGCCCTATGTGCCGGAGTTGCGCGGGTTGGGCAAAGCGCCGGTGTTCGTGGTGACCGTGGATCACGTGGAAATTGGCCGCATCCAGGCGCAGCAGTGTGCAGCGCTGCTTCCCAGAGGCGGCACCGTGCTTTACATGCAGGGCCCTTCGGAAAATTCCGCCGCCAAGGACCGCTCCAAGGGTATGCTCGAACGAAAGCCGGCAAACTTACACCTGATCACACTGAAGGGCCAGTGGACGGAAGAAAGCGCGCAGCGCGCCGTGCGTTCCTGGCTGAAACTGACCACCACGCGAAAGACCGTGATCGACCTGGTGGCCGCGCAAGACGACGCCATGGCCATCGGCATCCGCAAAGCGTTCCAGGAAGTGCCGAACGAAGTGGAACGCGAACGCTGGCTTTCCGTGCCGTTCCTGGGAATTGACGGTTTGCCAAAAACGGGACAGGCATGGGTGCGCAGCGGTCTCTTGCGCGCCACGATCTTCAGCCCGCCTAACACAGGGCAAGCGATTGATATGCTGGTGGATGCGCTTCAGCACGGAAAGAACCAGCCGGAACGCGCTCTAACAGTGCCCGTCTCCCTGCCTCCGCTCGATACTCTCCGCGCCCCAAAATAGAATGTCGGCAAGGCTTCTCAGGGCCGCGGCACCGAGACTCGTATTATGTTCAACGATTGGAGGCAATATCCTGCTAGTGGTGGGGCTGGGGAGGTTCGAACTCCCGACCTACGGTTTAGGAAACCGACGCTCTATCCATCTGAGCTACAGCCCCGTCCACCACATTGTAGTATGAGTCAGCACGGCGCGGCGACCTCTTCGCAAGTTGTGCAGGGCCACGTTGACCCTACCCCTCTGTGATATCATCCACACAGCATTCGAGTGCGGCGCCCGCCTACGCCTTCCCAGGCTACCTTGGAGGTCTCCATGAGCAGCAAACTGAAGTGGATTGGTATCGCCGTTGTGGCGATTCTTGTGATTTTGATTGTCGTGCCGTTCCTGATTCCGATCAACAAATTCAAGCCCACCATCGAGTCCAAGGCTTCCGACGCACTAGGCCGCAAGGTGCAACTCGGGAATTTGAGTTTGTCGCTCCTCACCGGGTCGGTTGGAATCGACGACGTCTCGGTCAGCGACGATCCGAAGTTCAATTCCGGCCCGTTCCTGACGGCGAAGACCGTGAAAGTGGGCGTAGAGTTGATCCCGCTGATTTTCTCCCAGCAACTGAATGTCACCGAAATTGCCGTCGTCGATCCCCAGGTGACGATGCTCAAGGACCCCAGCGGCCGCTGGAATTTTTCCTCGATTGGCGGCGCTTCCAGCAAGACCGCCCCGAAATCTGCCGCCAATTCCGGCAACAGCTCAGCAGAGGCGGTTTCCATCGGGAAATTGAAGTTGGAAAACGGGCAGATCACGCTGGGCAACACCAACTCGAAGAAGCGGACCGTCTATACCAAAGTGAACCTGACCGCCAGCGACGTGGCGATGAAGAATAATTTCCCGGTGCTCTTTTCCATGGAATTGCCGGGCGGCGGCAGCATGAAGATTGAGGGGAAAGTGGGGCCAGTGGATGCCGAAGACGCCGCACTCACACCGCAGAACGTGAAGCTCACGATCAGCGGACTGAATCTCTCCAGCACCGGCTTTCTTGATCCCTCTCTGGGTCTCGGCGGAATCGCGGACATGGACGCCAACCTTGTCAGCGAGAAAGGCCAGATGGCCACGAAAGGCCAATTGAAACTCTCGAAGGCAGTGCTGGTTGCCGGAGGAAGCCCCGCGGGTGTCCCGGCGGTCGTTAATTTCGATACGAAGTACGACCTGGTGAAAGGCACGGGTGTCCTGCATCCCTCCACGATCAATATCGGAAATGCCAAATCCAATCTGAGTGGAACGTATAAATCGGAGGGTGATGACTTCGCCGTGGATTTGAAGATCACTGGCGATAGCCTTCCCGCGACGGACCTTGAATCGTTTCTTCCCGCGTTGGGTATCAATCTGCCGGACAAATCGCGGCTGAGCGCGGGCACGATGAACACGAACTTGCACGTTTCCGGCCCGACCAACAAACTGGTGACCGACGGCACGATCGGCTTGTTCAACGGAAAACTGGCGGGCTTCGACCTGGGCCAGAAATTGTCCGGCATTGGAGCGCTAGCGGGAATTAAGTCGGGCAGCGATCTGATCATCGAAAAGTTCACCACGGATTTGCATATGGCTCCCACGGGATTGCGCGCGGACAATCTGAACGCGGTGGTTCCGGCGATTGGCTCCATGATTGGCAACGGCACTGTGGACGCGAAGAACGCCCTGGACTTCAAGCTCGTCGCGACGGTGAACAATTCCGTCGCAACCGCTGCGGCGGGTTCGATGGCCGGAGGTCTGGGCGGCACCGCCGGCAAAATGCTCGGCGGCGGCGCTGCAACTTGCAAGAATGGCGGCATCAAGGTCCCGTTGCAGATCCACGGAACCACCTCAAGCCCACAGTTTGTGCCGGACATTGGTGGCGCGGCGGCCAGCCTCCTCAAGTCTGAATTTTCCTGCGTCGGTAGCGGAGGAGCTGGCGGCCTGACCAGCGCGGCCGGGGCAATCACCGGAGGCAGCAAAGGCAACGCTGCGGACACCATCAACCAGCTCGGCGGCCTCTTCGGCAAGAAAAAGCCGTAATCCCAAAGGGAAGCAAGAATCAGAAAGAGGCGAGCGTAATTTTGCTTGCCTCTTTTTTTATGCTGACACTTGACGTCCTCCCACGTTGCCACTAGCCTCAATAGCCTGCGAGGGATGCAGGTCCGACGGGGACTTCGCATAAGCAATAACGAAAGCAAGACAAGGAGCAAACCATGAGTTGGAGAAGCGTTCACCAGCGCCTGCGGGTATTTGTGCTTCTTGGAGCTTTTCTCGGATTGCTTTCAGCCTCCGCCGCGTGGGGCCAAGGCGGCGAGCCACGCACCTTCGCGATTCGCGGCGCCAAAATTGTGCCGGTCTCATCGCCGCCGCTCGAGAACGCAACGGTTGTTGTTTCGCACGGAATCATCACCGCGGTGGGAACGAACGTCACTATCCCTCCCGATGCTTGGGTGATTGACGGCAAGGGACTCACTGTCTATCCCGGACTGATTGACGGATTCACCGATGTTGGCGTTGCCGCCGCAACTAGTCCTGCTCCTGCCGGAGACGCTGGCGCCAAGGCGCAGCCGATCGTTTCGCGGGGACCGGAAGATCGTCCCGGAACCACGCCATGGCGGAGCGCCGCGGACGAAGTGAGTCCCGGCGATCCGCGCGTGGAAACCTGGCGCTCGGCGGGATTCACCACGGTGATCGCCGCGCCAAAAGGCGGAATGTTTCCCGGCCAGGCTGCCGTGCTCGACCTGGGTGGCGAGCGCGCCGGCGATTTGGTAGTGAAATCGCCAGTCGCCATTCCAGTTTCACTCCAGGCTCCTGGCGGCTTCCGCAGTTTTCCCGGATCGCAAATGGGCACAATCGCATATGTCCGCCAGGTCTGGCTGGACACGAACTGGGACACCCAAGCCGACGCCATCTACGAGAAAAATCCACGCGGTGTGGAGCGGCCGAAGTACGACCGCAGCGACGCAGCATTGGCGGCCGCGCTTGGGAAACACGCGATTGTTCTGATTCCGGGAAACACTTCCTTGCAGATCCGCCGGTCGCTGCGGCTGGTTGAAGAATGGAAATTGAATGCAGTTCTCTACGGCGCACAGATGAGCTACGAAGTCGCGGCCGAAATTGCCGTTAAGAAAATGCCGGTGCTGGTGGACCTGAAATGGCCCGAAGGTGAAAAAGACGGCGACCCGGAGGCGACGCCTTCGCTGCGCGCGCTCAGATTCCGCGACCGTGCGCCCTCTTCGCCATCCGCGCTCAGCAAAGCTGGCGTGAAATTCGCGTTTTATTCGGGCGGCATCACAGCGCCGAAAGACATTCTACCGGCCGTAAAAAAATCGATTGACGCGGGCCTCACTCCCGAAGCGGCACTGCGCGCGCTGACGCTTTCGCCCGCCGAGATTTTCGGTGTGGCGGAAACCCTTGGCTCGATTGAAAACGGAAAGATCTCGAATCTTGTGGTAACCGACGGCGACATTTTCGACAAGAAAACGAAAGTGAAAATCGTTTTCGTGGACGGGCGAAAATATGAAGTGCGGGAAATCCTGCGGCCCAGCGAGCCGCCGAAGGGCGACCTGACCGGCAAGTGGAAATTAAGCTTCACGACGCCGCAGGGCCAGGAGGAAGCCACTGCGGATCTCAGCATGCAGCCCGACGGCACCTTGACCGGCAATATCGCCAGCGACCATGGCACCGGCAGCGTGTTCAGCGGTTGGGTGAGCGGCGACAAATTCAGTTTCACGATCAACATTTCCATCGAGGGCAGCTCGAGCGACGTTGTTTTCACCGGAACTTTCGAGGGGACTTCTATGAAGGGTTCGATTCAGGCAATGGGCTACAATTTTGAGTTCACCGGCACCAAGCCCACACGAATGGCGGCTATTCGGGCAGGGGGTGCGCAATGAAACTGCGGGTGCGCATTTTATGCGTTATGGCGGCATCTCTGCTCACGACCTCGTTGCCGCTGAACGCCAAGGAAAAACCGGCCGGCGGGGTCGCAATGGATGCGGCCGCTCCGGTGATCCTCATTCGAAACGCCACCATCCTCACGGTTTCTCACGGCACTATCGGCAAAGGTGACATCCTGATCAAGGACGGAAAGATAGCAGCGGTCGGTGGCACACTGAAAGCGCCGGCGGATGCGGTGGTCATTGATGCCACCGGGCAGTTCGTCACGCCCGGCATCATTGACTGCCATTCGCATATCGCCGTCGACGGCAGCGTCAACGAAGGCTCCGTCTCCGTCTCTTCGATGGTGAACATTGCCGACGTACTCAACTCCGACGACATTGCCATCTTTCGCGACCTCGCAGGCGGAGTCACCACCGCCAATATTCTGCATGGTTCGGCAAATGCCATTGGTGGGCAGACCATTGTCATCAAGCTTCGCTGGGGACAACCTGCCGCGAAATTGCCGTTTGAAGGCGCGTTGCCGGGCATCAAGTTTGCCCTCGGTGAAAATCCCAAGCGTTCGAATTTCCGCGTCGGCGGCGCGCCGGAACGCTATCCCGCGACGCGAATGGGCGTCGAGGAGGCGATCCGCAGCGCCTTCACGGAAGCACGCGACTACAAGAAATCCTGGGACGACTACAACAAGCGCGTAGCGGCGGGCGAGAAGAACGTGATTCCGCCACGCCGCAACCTGAAGCTGGACCCACTGGTGGAAGTGCTCGAAGGGAAACGCTACGTCCATGCTCACTGTTACCGTGAAGACGAAATCCTGATGCTGCTGCGCGTGGCGAAAGAATTTGGCTTCCACGTACAGACCTTCCAGCACGTGCTGGAAGGCTACAAAGTCGCCGACGAAATCGCCGCCTCTGGCAGCGGGGCATCCACCTTCTCCGACTGGTGGGCGTATAAGGCGGAAGCGTACGAAGCGATTCCATACAACGCGGCGTTGATGACCAGGCGCGGTGTAAACGTCTCCATCAATTCGGACGATGCAGCGGAAGCCACGCACCTGAATCAGGAAGCGGCGAAATCCATCCGGTATGGCGGATTGACGCATGACGAGGCGCTGAAACTCGTCACCCTGAATCCCGCCATCCAGTTGGGCATCGACAAGCGCGTCGGCTCGATCGACGTCGGCAAGGACGCCGACCTGGCCATTTACAATCACGACCCGCTCAGCGCCTACGCCGTGGTGGAGAAGACGCTTATCGATGGCCGCGTCTATTTTGACCGCGAAAAGGAACAAGCCGGGCGTGCGGCGCTCGAAAAGGAGAAGAAAGATCTCTTGGAGAAATCCAAAAAGAAGCTCGACGAAGAAAGGAAGGCCGACGCAAAGAAACCGGAAGAGAAGAAGGCCGAAGAGAAAAAGCCGGAGGAAAAGAAGCCGGACGGTAAACCAACGCCGCCAGAAGCCGGTGCCGGTCAGGAAGGTGCGCAGTGAAACGCCTTCACCTGTATTTCCTCGGCGCGTTTTTGTTGTTGGCTTCAGTTGGCGCGAGCGCCGGTGGTGCGCAAACCTCCACGGCGGGCGACGTCGCCATTACGCATGCAAAAATCTTTACTCTTGCGGGACCACCTGTCGAGGACGGCACGGTTGTGATTCATGAAGGAAAGATCGCCGCCGTCGGTGTGGGCGTCCCGATTCCCGCGGGAGCGCAGGTAATTGATGCGAAGGGCTTACAAGTTTATCCCGGCCTCTTCGATCCGGTCACGCAAATGGGCCTGAGCGAAATCGGCGCTGTGAGTGCCACCGTGGATACCACCGAGACCGGCTCTTTCAATCCAGATGTGACCGCCGCGACGGCAATTCTTCCCTCCAGCGCGCACATTCCCGTCACCCGCGCATCGGGCATCACGGAAGTGATTGCGGCGCCGGCGAGCGGTGGCTTCGACAGCCGCGGCGCAACCAATCTGGTTGGTGGCCAGGCCTCGGCGATTCACCTTGCCGGATGGACCGCCGAAGAGATGCTCATCAACAAGCGAGCGGCCATGGTGCTCGATTGGCCGGACATCGAGACGCGCTCCTTCGATTTCTCAACATTTTCCACGAAAGAGAAGCCGTTCACAGACGCAAAGAAAGAGTACGACAAACAAGTCCGTGAGCTCGCCGACTACATCGAGCAAGCCCGCCACTATGCGCAGGCCCTGCAAAGTTCCGGCAGCCCGGGCTTTCAACGTGACGTGAAACTCGAAGCGATGGCCCCCGTGATTCACGGTGAAATGCCGCTGCTGATATTCGCGGACAAGGAGCGGCAAATCCGCGACGCCGTGGAATTCTGCGATAAACAAAAATTGAAAATCGTTCTCGCTGGCGGTACCGAAGCGTGGAAAGAAAAAGATCTGCTGCGCTCAAAAAGCGTGCCGGTCATCCTGCGTCCCACGCTCGGCGAACCTCCCGAAGAAGACGACGCCTACGACCGGTTGCTCACGCAGCCCGAGGAACTGCGTGCGGCCGGCATCAAAATCGCTTTTGGCAGCTTTGACAACAGCTTTGCGCGGCGCCTCGGCCAAAGCGCCGCGAACGCCGTGGCGCACGGCCTGCCGTATGACGAGGGCCTGAAGGCGGTCACGCTCTACCCCGCGCAAATGTTCGGCCTCGACGCGCAGTTAGGCACCGTGGAAACGGGGAAGACTGCCAACCTTATCGTGACCAACGGCGACCCGCTCGATGTGACCACCGACGTGCGCTACTTAATCATCAAAGGCCAGCTCACGTCCACGGACAACAAACAAAAAGCCTTGTACGAAAAATACCTGAACCGCCCGAAGCCCGCCGGCTGACCCGGCGCGGCACGACAAAAAGTAGCTTCGGGCACCGCAACTTTTTGCTTGGTTTCGCGTATCTAAGAGTGGAAAGCCATGCGCAAATCCATACTCATCTCATTCCCCCTTATGCTTGCCAGCGTGTTTGGGGTCCCGGCGCGTGGCGACGAGGCACAAAAAATAATTGACCAGTACCTAAAGGCCGTCGGGGGAAGCAAGGCCGTCTCCCGCTTGCAGACCCTCGCCATTGACGGAAGTGTCGCGGTCGTCGGCGATGCGCCTCCGGGAACGTACACGTTCAAGGTAAAGCGGCCGAACCGGTTTTATACCGAACTGCGCGCGAACGGCGACACCTTGATCGAGTCCTACAACGGCAAATCCGCCTGGCATCAGGCGGCCGATGGTGAGATCGGCACGCTGCTCGGCCACGATGCGGTAGAAATGGAAATCGCCGCACAATATTACAACGCGCGTCTCGAATCGCTTGCCAAGCGGAAAGTCGGCGCCGCATACAAAGGAGAATCACAGGTGCGCGGCCGCTCAGCGCAGGAAGTGGAACTGACGTATCCGACCGGCATGAAGTGGCAGGTGTTTTTCGACCCGCAGACCCACCTGATCGTGGAGGAGAAGGGGCAAATCGCGGGGATTCCGCGGGAGATTTACTACGACGACTATCGTGCTGCGAACGGTGTGAAGGTTCCCTATAAAATTGATCTGAAGCGCGGCAACAACGGCTACTCGATCAGCGTCACCCGCGTTGGTGTGAACGAAACTATCGGCGAGCGCGTATTCGATTTTCCGATGAAGTCGCAAGTGAAGCTGCCCGACCTGAAAAAACTGTTCGAACAACTCGACGCAAACCAGAAACAGATCGACAAAATCAAGGAAAACTATGCCGGTACGCGCCTGGAAGAAGAAACCGAGTACGACAAATCCGGCAAAGTGACGAAAAACGAAGCGAAGGAATACACCTTTTTCTATCTTGACGGCGACGAAATCTCCACGCTGGTGAAGAAGGACGGCAAAGAGCTTAGCGAGAGCGAGCAGAAAAAGGAAAACGAGCAAACGCAAAAGCGCATCGAGGAAGTCCAGAAACAAAGCAGGAAAAAAGAGGAAAAAGCGGAAAAGGCCAAGGAACAGGGAAAGGACGAGAAAGATAAGGATGAGCCGGGCATCGAAGTCTTTCTGCGAACTTCCCAGTTTGTGAATCCGCGGCACGAACGCTTCCGCGGACAGGATGTGCTGGTTTTCGATTTCGAACCCAACCCCGAATACAAACCCAAGAATCTCGTTGAACGGCTGGTGAAGGAATTGGCCGGTGTCGTCTGGGTGGACGAAAAGGCCAACGACGTAGCGCGCCTGGAGGCGTATTTTGTCGGCGACTTCCACCTCGGCGGCGGGATCCTGGCCAGCGTTCAGAAGGGCACCAGCTTTGTGTTCGAACAGGCTTACCTGAACAATGAAGTGTGGCTGCCGACCTACGAGGAAGCACACGTAGGAGCGCGCGTGCTCCTGGTAAAGGGATTCAAGCTGAACGCTATCACCCGCTATTCAGACTACAAGCGCTTCAATGTGGAGACGTTGAACAGCATCGGCAAGCCGAAGGAAGCGCCGCCGGCGACTACTCCATCAGCAACTCCAACTCCAAGTCCAGCACCAACGCCACCGCCAACAAATCCGCAATGAGTCGCATTTTCTTGCGTGGAGTTCGAGAGGAAGAACTAAACCGCGGGAGTCTGGCTGAGCACTTCGCGCACTTTCTGCACCAGCGCCGCCGGTGAAAACGGCTTCTGCAGGAACGCCAATCCCTCTTCCAGCATCCCGCCGCTGGTAATCACGTTATCCGTATACCCTGACATGAAGAGCACCCGAATGCCTCTGCGTTTCGCCGAAATGCGCTTGGCAAGTTCGCGCCCGCTGGTGCCGGGCATGACTACGTCGGTCAGCAGCAGGTGAATTTCCCCTGGGAAACGCGCGGCAATCTGTTCCGCGTGCTGGGGGTCGAGTGACGGAATGACGTCGTAACCTTTCTCCGTCAGGACTGTCTGAATCAATCCCCGCACGGCCTCCTCATCCTCGACAATCAGAATCGTTTCTGTGCCGCGTTGGGCTCGGGGCGCAGCCTGCGCGGCGGAAGGCGCTTCGGAAACCTCATCCACACGCGGCAGATAAACCTTAAATGTGCTGCCCTTGCCCGGCTCGCTGTAGACCCATATGTAGCCGCCGCTCTGCTTTACGATGCCGTACACGGTCGAAAGGCCAAGCCCGGTTCCCCGGCCGCTTTCCTTCGTTGTGAAAAACGGTTCGAAAATGTGCGCCACCGTCTGACGATCCATCCCCACGCCAGTATCCGAAACGGCCAGCATCACGTAGCGCCCGGGCCTTACGGAAACATGGTCTACGGCATAATTTGCATCGAGGTCCGTGTTGCAGGTTTCGACCACCAACCGCCCACCTTCGGGCATGGCGTCGCGCGCGTTCACCACCAGGTTCATGATCACCTGCTCCACCTGCGCAGGGTCGGCCTTCACTTTGCCGAGGTCGTCCTTGACGCGCGTGACCATTTCGATTCGTTCATCCATCAGCCGCCGCAACAGCGAATCCAGGTTCAGCACAATTTTGTTCAGATCCAGAATCTTCGGCTGCAGCACCTGCTTGCGGCTGAACGCCAGCAATTGGCGCACCAGCGCCGCCGCTCGCCCCGACGCATTCTCGATTCGCTCGATGTCAGCGTGTGCCTCTCCCGGAAGGTTCGGCCGGCTCAAAGCAAGCTCGGTGTAGCCGGAAATGATGGTCAGTAGGTTGTTGAAGTCGTGAGCGATGCCTCCGGCCAGGCGCCCAACCGCTTCCATTTTTCGCGATTGCTGCAGCTGCGTTTCGAGCGCCTTTCGCTCGGTGATGTCCACCATGATGCCTTCCATCACCGGATGCGAATCGCTTCCCTGCACAATCACCGCCGTGTCGCTAAGCCACACTTCCCGTCCATCTTTTCTCCGAACGCGGAATTCCGCCTGGAAGGGAAATCCGTTCCGGCTCTGTTCTTCCGCGGCGATCACCACGGGCAGGTCGTCTGGATGAATGTGTTGATCCCAGTTAGGCGAAAGAGCCAGCCACTCGTCCGGTGTGTATCCCAGAATGTTTTCCACCTGCGGGCTGATGTAAAACCATTTTCCGTTGATGCCGATTTCTGCGATGTAAGTGATTGCGTTGACGTGCTCAACCAGCATACGGTACTTGGTTTCCGCATCCGCTCGCGCTTTTTCCGCCTGCTGGTGCTGCGAAAGATCGCGGCACACGCAAACTGTTCCACCGTCTGGCATCCGCCCGACGTGGAATTCGACCGGAATGCGGCTGCCATCCGGCCGCCGCAACTGAAGATTGCCGGACCATTTGCCGCTTTCCTGCAAACCTTTGCGAACCTGGGTTTCGATTTCCGCAATGGGCTGGAAGGCGTAGACCACTTTCCATGGCTGGCCTACGATCTCCAGGGGAGAATCGAATCCCAACATCGAGGCAAGGGCGGAATTGGCGTAACTATGCACGCCCTTTTCATCCAGTATTCCTATTCCCTCGATGGAGGAATCCATCGCCAGGCTCTGCCGCCGCACCGTTTCTTCGTCCTGCTGCTGGCGGTACTGTGTCAGGCCGATGCGTACGGCATAGCAACTGAACGATACGCCTAGCAGAGTGAAGCGGATACCTCTCAGCCCGGGCCCCAGTTGCGCCACTTGGATCAGAATGGCCATGGGCGCGAAAAAAAACATGGCGTTGTTGACCAGGATTTCGCTCAGCGTGCGGTTGCGCCTTACTGCTTGAGTTTCAGATTCCGGTGCCGACTGCCACGTAGCCGCCCAGAAAGCCCCAAAGAGTAGCGGCATCGTCCAGCCAAGGTCATACCAGGTGCCGGTCGGCATTTCATGGGCGACCTGGAGCCGGGAAACCATGGTCGCAAGAATTCCGTACACCAGGATGTAAGCGGCCAGACCGCCAAAAAGCCTCTTCGCCTCGTTTGTGGAGCTTCGTCTCCACTGAAGAATGGCGAGAAGAAAGATCCCGGACGTGGCGGCCGTCATGACATCGAATTCACGCGCGAGCGCTTCCCGATAGCCAAGATTGATCGCGGGCAGATAATAGGTGCCGAAATAAACGAGAAAAAACAGAATGCCGATTTGCAGGAAATCCAGCATTTCGGGCACATCCACTCGCGAGTCCTGTTTTTCCTGATTCAGGAAAATGGCCATCACGAAGAACATGCCATGCGTGTCGAAAAGGAAGCGGATCAGCGAGCCGGGCGGCGGCTCCCGGTGCAGAAAAATCTCATAGTAGGCCCAGCCAAAATCCGCCAGACCCCAGACTCCCATGCCGAACCCGACAAGAATCCAGAACGAGCGGCCGAATCCCCCCGATCGCCTGGCCGCCTGAAAACACATGGCGGCGGCAAGAAAACTGGAGAATATCTGCAGCGCGTTTCCGAGCAGGGAACCGAAGGAAGAGGTGCCAAGAAACACCACTGTTGCCACGTGGAGAGCTACCACGCAGAGGGCCGCCACGGTCAGGGACCGGGGAATAGGGCGAAGTGTCAAAAACAGTCCTAGTACTGTCCTGATAACTAGTTTAGGGGAGTTCTGCTTCTCGGGAGGTTCGTTCGCTCTAACTGTGCCCGGTTGGTCACGGTTAATTTAGAACTCTTTGGGCAAACCTTGCCGACCACCCGCGCTATGCCCCCACCACTGGGCGCGGTCTCAAGACGCCTTGCCGCCAGCTGCCGCGGGGCACCATTGCTGATTTTTGTGCTTGCTTGGGAGTCTGTTAGGGCCGAGGGCAATCCTCAGCGGCCTTCGAACGGGTAGCGGTCCTGCGACTGCACAGCCGCGGCCACGCGGCGCCGCAGCGCGATCGTGTCCACGGCCGGGCGCTTGCCAAAGCGCTTCAGCACGGCCATTTGCGTGGTCAGCATGTCGCCTTCATGGACTGCGGCGATGGCGCGCTTCGCCTCATGATCCACACGCTCCGCAGCATCGGCGATGAAGACGCGCGCGGCGTCGATCATCGCCGAAGAGGCGGCTTCGCCCTTGCTGGCCGCAGCCTTCTGCGCGCGCAAGAGGGTCGATTCCATGGCGTAAATCTCCATCACGACGTTGGACAGCGCGCCGATCAGTTCCTGCTCGTCCGCCAGTTTTTCGCGGAATTTCTGCACCGCGCCGCCGGCCGCTTGCAGGAACATTTTCTTGCAGTTGGCGATGGTGCGGGCTTCTTCCGCAAGCACGCCTTCCGGCGCTTCCTCGAACGACGGGCCGGCCAGAATTTCGTCCGCCAGCTTCATCGCCGCGGGGATCAGCGCCAGCTGCCCGCCCATGGCGCGCTTCATCAGCATCTGAATGATCAGCATCCGGTTGATTTCGTTGGTGCCTTCAAAGATGCGATTGACGCGCGAATCGCGATACGCGCGGCAAACGGGATAGTCTTCGTGAAAGCCGTAGCCGCCGAAAATCTGCACGCCCTCGTCCACCACGAAGTCCAGCATCTCACTGCCGTACACTTTGGAGATAGAGCTCTCGATCGCGTATTCTTCCAGCACCTTCATTGTGTTCTGCGCTTTGTCGCCGGAGCCGGAGGCCGCGTGCATCGCCGCTTCGAGATTACCCGCGGTGCGGTAAATCATCGATTCCACGGCGAAAATCTGGATCGCCATCTCCGCCAGCTTTTCCCGCATCAAGCCGAATTCGCCAATCTGCTTGCCGAACGCCTTGCGCTCCTTCGAATATTTCGAAGCGGTCATCAGCACGTACTTCGAGCCGCCTACCCCCGATGCGCCCAGCGTAAACCGCCCCGCATTCAGCACGTTGAACGCAACGATGTGCCCGCGGCCGATTTCGTGCAGCACGTTTTCCTTTGGCACCATGCAGTTTTCCAGGAAAATCGGCGTCGTCGAGCTGCCGTGGATTCCCATCTTGTGTTCTTCGTTGCCAGGTTTGCAGCCGGGGAATTTGCGTTCCACGATGAACGCCGTGAACTTTTCCCCATCCACCTTAGCGAACACCACGTAGAGATCCGCAAAGCCCCCGTTGGTGATCCACATCTTCTGCCCGTTCAGGATGTAGTGCGTGCCTTCCTTGTTCAGTTCCGCGCGCGTCAGCGAATTCTGCGCGTCGCTTCCGGCCTGCGGCTCCGAAAGGCAGTAAGCGCCGATCAGTTCGCCGCTCGCCAGCTTGGGCAGGTATTTTTTCTTCTGCTCTTCCGTGCCGAAATAAACGATCGGCAGCGTGCCGATGCCGGCGTGCGCGCCGTGCGTCACCGCAAAGCCGCCGTAGATGGAAATTTTTTCCGTGAGCACCGTCGTGGCGATCTTGTCCAGGCCCGCGCCGCCGTATTCTTCCGGCGTGCCACCGCTCATCAATCCAAGCTCCGCGGCCTTGCGCACCAGTTCCGCCATCAGTCCCGGCTTCTTGTTTTCCAGGTCCTTGGCCAGCGGCAGCACTTCTTTGATCACAAACTCTTCCGCGGTCTGCCCGATCAGTTTCTGATCGTCCGTAAGATCTGCCGGCGTGAAAATATCCGCGGGCGCCGGCGACTCGAGCAGAAAGCTGCCGCCCTTGGCTGCGGGTTTGGTCAGAACGGAGGTGGCCATTGGTGATGCTCCTTGCCGGCACAGGGCCGCAGTCAAAATTCAAACAACTGTTTGAAAATTCCAGACATGAAATTTTACCCATAGCACCGTGGTTTTCGCAATAGCCCGTTGCGCCAGCACGCCGAGTTTCGACAGGGCTCCTGCCAGGGCGCCTTGCTTGACACGGCAAGAAATTGGGCGACTCGCGACGGGTGCCTGTGGCAGACTTCGGCCTGCCGCCCGAATCCGTTTCGACCAGGAGGAGGAACAATGGGACGTCCCGTTGTGCATTTTGAGATTGGCTGCCGCAACTTGCAGAAGACGCAGGAGTTTTATTCCCAGATATTCGATTGGAAGATGCAGCCCATGGGGCCGGCCGCGATGATCGCGGCCGAAACCGGCGGCATTGGCGGCCACATGTCCGCTCTCGGCCACGAGCCGCACCACTATACGATTTTTTATGTGGAAGTGGACGACGTGGCCGCTTATCTGAAAAAGGCGGAATCGCTGGGCGGCAAAACCCTCGTCCCGCCCGTGAAGATTCCCACCGGCACCTTTGCCTGGATGCAGGATCCCGAAGGCAACACCATCGGCCTGTGGAAGTCGGGTAGTTGAGCAGTTAAACGCGTTCGAAGATTCCCGCGGCGCCCATGCCACCGCCGATGCACATGGTGACCATGCCATAGCGCGCGTTGCGGCGCTCCAGTTCGCGCACCAGGGATGCGGTGAGCTTCGCTCCAGTACAGCCGAGTGGATGGCCGAGCGCGATCGCGCCGCCGTTCGGATTCACCCGCGCGGGATCGAGATTCGCCTGTTGAATCACCGCCAGCGATTGCGCGGCGAATGCTTCGTTCAGTTCGATCACGGCCACATCGCCAAGCGACAATCCCGCCAGCTTCAGCGCCTTCGGAATCGCATACACCGGGCCAATGCCAAACTCCTCGGGGGGACATCCCGCGGTTGCGTAGGAGATAAATCGCACCTGCGGCTTCAAGCCAAGCTGCGTGGCCTTGGCATCGCTCATAATCACGACCGCCGCCGCGCCGTCGCTCATCGGTGAACTGTTTCCTGCCGTCACCGTGCCCTTCACGTGAAATGCCGGCTTCAGCCCGGCAAGCACTTCCATGGAAGTTTCCGGACGCGGCAGTTCATCTTTGGCGAAAGAAAAATTGTGCGTCGAGGTCTTCGCGGGCCCTTTGCTCTTCGCGCCGTTGCCATTCGGAAGGGAAGTGATCTTTACTTCGACCGCCACAGTTTCATCCTTGAATTTGTCCGCGGCAAGCGCCGCCACGGCTTTCCGGTGTGAATCTACTGCAAATTGATCCGCTTGCTCGCGCGAAATACCGAATTTCCGCGCAATGTTCTCCGTACCCAGCCCCATGTTGATGTACGCGTCCGGGTAATGGTCCACCAGCCATGGATTCGGCGAAATCTTGTTGCCGCCCATCGGCACCAGCGACATGGATTCCGTGCCGCCCGCGATAATCACTTGCGCCCCGCCGCCGCGGATGCGCTCCGCGCCCAGAGCAATCGCCTGCAGCCCGCTGGAGCAGAAACGGTTCACGGTCATCGCCGAGGTTTCCACGGGAAGCCCGGCGCGCAATGCCGCGATGCGCGCCACGTTCATGCCCTGTTCGCCTTCCGGCATGGCGCAGCCCAGAATCACGTCGTCAATTTCCTTAGGATCAAGCCCCGGCACGCGTGCCAACGCCTCCTTAATCACCAGTGCAGCCAGGTCGTCGGGCCGCGTGGTGCGGAGAGAACCCTTGAAACCGCGTCCCACGGGAGTTCGAACGGAAGATACGATAACGGCGTCAGCCATGGCGAACCTCTTTCCTGCGCAATTCTCCCGATTGTCGGCCCCTGTTGAGAAAAAAGCAAATCAACAAAAAACAGGCGCGGGACGCCGCGCCTGTTGGGTGAAGAAGCTGCTTGTGAAGTTATCCGCTAGAACTGCAAGCGAAGCCCGAACTGCACAACCCGCGGCCCGCCGCCGCCCAGCCCCGGATTCCCCTGCGCCACATCCGGTGTCTGCGTAATCTGCCCGAACGAAGGCGACCCAAAAGATCCCTGGGGAAGAGCAAAGTTGGGGTGGTTAAACAGGTTGAAGAACTCGGCCCGGAATTGGAGTAGCAAGGGTTCCCGGATCTGGAAGTTCTTCGTCGTGGAAAAATCCAGATTACGGAAGCCGGGTCCATAGATCGCGTTGCGTCCTAGATCCCCAAACGTATTGTTCGCGGGCTGACTGAAGGCGGCGGGATTCAGATATCCGCTCGCCGGGGACCAATTGGAGAAGATAGGATTCACACCGGGGACCACGTTGGGACGCTGGTGAAAGTTGAAAGTTCCACTCGTATCATTCGAGTTGACGATTGGAATGGGGCGCCCTGTCTGAACTGTGATGATGGTATTCAGTTGCCAACCCGCTCCCAGCAGATGCGGCAGGTGCGGCAGGGTCGGGACGCTGTAGTTAATGGCCGAGGTCCATCGCTGGCGGGTGTCGAAAGTGGACGGACCTTTCTCCGCGCGCAGGTTGTCGGAGTTTTGCGGGAAGGCCGCACTGGCAAAGTTAAAATCTATTCCGTCGGAGGCTCCGTCAATCGATTTCCCCCACGCATAGGTGGAAAACCCGGAAAATCCGTGGAACTGCAGCAGTCGCACGGTGGTCTGCAGCGCATGGTAAGTCGAATTCGCGCCTCCGGAGAACACATCAATGGCAGCCCACTGTGTGTTTGTGAAATCCTGGTTTTTATCGTACAAGCGGGTCAGTTTGGTGCCTTTCGTTCCGACATAACCAACTTCGAAGGCGAGACTATTCCCGAGTTCCTGCTGCACATTCAGGTTCCAGCTTTGAACATAGGGAGTACGGAGATTCAGGTCGGTAATGAAGATGGATTGCAAATTGGTCGTCGGCGTGAAGACGGCGCCTGCCGCCGCGCCATTCGTCCACGCCGTCTGGTGGAAGTCCATCCCGCCAACAAAGAAAGGACTCCCCGCCAGAGAGGGCACCGGGTTGGTGGCAATGCCCGCCGAATTGGTGAAATTGGCGATCAGGTTATTTTGCGGGGTGTAGTCGTAGTAGATCCCATACGCCGCGCGCACCACTGTAGTGCGGCGCGGACTCCACGAAATGCCCAACCGCGGTGCGAAATTGTTGAGGTCCCGGTTGTACACGTGCGGCAGTGTCGGAGAGCCGACTTGCACGAGGTTGCCGGCGGAATCAAAGTTCGATAGCAGATTGTGCTTCTCTCCAAGGGGGCCGAAATACTCCCAACGCAAACCAGCAGTCACCGTCAAATTGCGGCGGACCCGCCACTCATCCTGGCCGAAGAATCCCAGGTTGTTGTTGAAAGTGAAGCGGTGCGTATTGCCTTGATTGGCGAATGTGTTTGAAAAGGAAAAGACGTCGCCCAGGTAGTAGCCCACCAGGGTATCGACAAAAATATTGGGATCAATGCCGGGGTTGAAGACCACCACTAAACCCCGCCCCAAATTGTCATTAAAACTCTGCACATCGTAGCGATGATATTCGCCCCCAAACTTAAAGGTGTGCTTTCCGCGAATCCAGGTGTAATTGTCGAGAATTTGAAATGTTTCGCTGGTACGGCCGCGGGGCAAGCTGAAGGCAGTCGCGCCCAGATTGTCGAATGTGCCGCCATTGAAATCGATCTCCGGCAATCCCGGCAGGCCAGTCCCGAAATTGATGCCAAACGTGGAGGGATTGATGAAGTTCGGGTTTCCGGGTGTCGCGTCGGCCGAATTGAAGCTGGTAGTGAACCGGGTATAACCGAACCGTATCTCGTTGTACTTTTCCGGCGAAAAGGTAGTCAGCCAACTGGCGGATACCACTTGCACCTGAGTCGGTGAGAGCTGTTCAAAGGTCGAAATGCGCGAACCGCCCCCGTCACTCGCCGACCCGAGCGGGAAAGCCTGGTCGCTTTTTCCAAAGGCATATCGCCCTGTGATGGTGTTATTTTTCGAGAGATTGAAATCCACTTTGGCGATCAGATTGTTTCCGTTGTTTGAGTCGCGAACGGTGTAAGGGAGGGTATGGTTCGCCTGATCCGTCGTTGTAGGCATGAAGCTGAGGATTTTATCGAGAGGAGCAAAATTCAAGGTGGGGTCAGCCGCCAATGCCTCCGTGCGGGCGGTAGCGATATCCTGTTTGGTGGGGACGAATAAATTGAAGTCTGAGCCGACGACTTCGCGCTGTCCTTCATACGCCAGGAAAAAGAAGGCGCGATCTTTGATGATTGGGCCGCCCACTGAACCGCCAAAGTTATTGTTGTTGAAATGCGATTGGGGATTGGGCGTGCCGTCCTGCTGCAACTTCGTATTGAAATAGTTGCGCGCATCAAACGCCGAGTTCCGGTTGTATTCGTAAAGCGAACCGTGCAACACATTCGTTCCCGACCGAGTGATGATGTTCACGACCGCGCCGGAATTCCGCCCGTACTCCGAGCCAAATTGCGACTGGATGCTGAACTCCTGGATCGCATCGAGCGGCAGCAACGTCGCCGGAGCACCGGTAATTCCCACCTGGTTCAATGCTGAGTTGTTGAAGAAGGGATCGTTGTTGTCCGTTCCGTCGAGATTGTAATTGTTTGAACGGTCGCGGTTGCCGTTGATATTGAATTGCCCAAATCCCTTTTCGCTGCCCGCCACTCCGGAACCTTCCACGGTCACGCCCGGAGTAAGCGCCACGAGCTTCCCGAAATCGCGCCCATTCAGCGGCAACTCCTGCACCAGTTGACGGTCCACCACCTGCGACAGTGTTGTGCTCGAAGTTTCCACCAATGGCACCGTCTCAACCACGGTCACGGTATCCTGCCGATCTTTCACCTGGCTCAGCCTCACGCCGATAACAGTTTCCGCGCCCACTTCCACTCGAACGCGCGAGACGCGCGCCTCCTGCAACCCCGGCGCCATCGCTGAAACTTCGTACTCTCCCGCGGGAAGCTCCAGAAAACGATACTCGCCCTCGGCATCGGCGGTCACTTCGCGCGTTTCGCTGGTGCCCAGATTTCGGGCGATCACCTTCGCTCCGGCCACCGGCAATCCGTGCGCGTCCGTTATTTCTCCGCGGATTCCGCCACGGAAAGACTGCGCCGCCACATTCCTAAAATTGCCACTCAGTAGAAGGACGAATAGAAACACCAAACCCAACCGCAACCCCAAGAAAGCAACGCCCCGTAAGTTCATGACCTGTTCCTTTTTCTTTGGGATCCATCATTCGATTGATGGAATCCATGCAAGGGCGGAAAGCCCGTGCAGCCTGAATTGACCCGTAGTAATTCTCCTGCCGGCGGAAGGATTCAGCCGGCTTCACCCGTGCGGCGACACCACCGCAATCCTCTACATCGCCCGTATAGGCGAACGGCCCGCTCCCGCGAAAGCAAAAACCCGCGACAGAGCTGCCAATGCTCCCGCATCACTTGCCTCCGGGAGACGTGCCCTTTTTCGCAATAAAAATGGGCACAGGAGGCGTGATTTTGTTCACGGCGGAAAAATTGCGCTCGTTCAGCGCCAGCCCGACTCTCCCCCGTGAATCAATGTACAGCAGCGGATCGCCAACGGGCACGTCCATAAACGTCTTCGTGTATGGCGCCGTAAACGTCTTCTTGTTCAATTGCAGTGTCACCCGGTCGCCCAGCTTGTAGCCAAGATTCTTGAACTCTTCGCCGGAAATGTCGGTAATCAGCGAACCGAACGGATCATCCAGCGCGATCACTTCGCCTTCGATCCCCTTGTCAGTGACGGAGGCGGTCTTTGGCGTCAGTCGAACCAGTTGCTGCACCTCCGGCCCGACCAGCGTGTAATCCCAACCCGCGGCCAGATGCGCCCCGACCGGCGAGAAAATGTCCCGCCCGTGAAATGTGGAAGAAATGGCGTCCCCAATCATCCAGCTGGTGTTCGTGATTTCTCGCGCTGTGTCGAGCCCATCGCGGTCAATCACTGGCGATACCAGGCCATTATCCGGTACCACAAAATACTGGCCCTTCTTCGACTTCACCACCACCGCCTTGCGGTTCGTGCCCACTCCCGGATCAATCACCCCTACAAATACCGTCCCCGATGGATAGTAAGGCGTCACTCCCGCCAGAAACCGTGCACCCTCTTCAATCGAAAAGGGAGTCACCTGGTGAGTGATGTCCATGATCCGGATGTCCGGCGCGATACCCAGCATTACGGCCTTGCAGATGGCCACCGCATCGTTGGCGGTTCCAAAATCGGTCATAAACACGACGAGGGGGCGGCTACCCACTGGCTGCCCAGCCGCAACAGGAGCTTTTCCCACCGGCTCCGTTTTGGAACAAGCGATGAGTGTCAAACTCATGCAAGAAAACGCGAGAACTAGAAATGTGTGGGTTACTCTGAAACGGCAAGACTTCATTGAAGACATCTCCGTATTTGGAATACAGCAGAGGCCGGAAAGATTCCGGACTTACCTCATTCTTTTGGAGTTGGGAAGGCCGCGTCCACCCCGGACGTTGAAGCCAATCTCGCGCGCAAAAGATACGCGCCCCAGGCTCACCCCGCTACGCAAAACAGTATAAGGGATACTCCAAACGGCTGGCCAGCACTCCTTTGTGCCCGCGCTGATTGCAGCCTTCCGGCAATTTCACTAGACTTTCTACGCCTGCCCACCCAGGGAAGAAGAAAGTCACTTTTCGCCGCCCGCGTAAAGCCCAGCGGGGTTTATGCAAAATCAAATCGTTCAGGAGGACACACATGCGTCGTGCTCTGTTTAGTGTCTCTGCCTTTTTGCTGGCAGCCCTCGTGGCGCGCGCCGATCAGGTCGTTTTGAAGAATGGCGACCGCCTCACGGGGAAAATCGTGACCGGCGACGGAAAAACACTCTTGTTGAAGTCGGAGTTTGCCGGCGATGTCACCATCCAATGGGACGCCATCACCGACATCGAGTCTTCTGACAACGTCAATGTCACGCTGAAGGATGGCACCCGCCTCTCGGGGAAAGTCACCACCCAGGATGGCAAGTTCGTGGTTGCCGGGTCGCCCGCCGCTGCGGCTCCCTCGGTGGCGGCAAAGGAAGCTATCGCCGCCGTTCGCAACGATTCCGAGCAGCATGCCTTCGACGTCGAAACTGAAAAAATGGCCCACCCCCGGTTCAACTATTTTTGGAGCGGCACGTTGGACACCGGCCTTGCGCTCACCCGGGGTAACTCCGAAACCGCCAACTTCACCCTTGCCGCCAAAGCCATCCGCGAAACGCCGCGTGACAAGGTGACAGTCTATGGCGATTACATCTTCGCGAATAACAACTCGGTGCCGCCAGCCGTAACCACCGCCAATGCCCTTGATGCCGGAATCCGTGGCGAACTGAATATCCGCCCGCGTGTCTTCGTTTTCGCTTTCACGGATTTCCAGACCAACCAGCTCCAGCACTTGGATCTGCGGAGCGTGTTCGGCGGCGGCTTCGGCTACCACCTGATCAAAACGGCCAACACAACGTTCGATCTTTTCGGCGGCATCAGCTACGACCGCGATTCCTTCGGCGCATACAATCTGGCGAACCCGACTCCCCCACCGGCCTTACTTTTGATCCCCTCCTCGGTGCAGAACAGCGCCGAAGCCGTCATCGGCGAGGAATTCGACACCAAACTCTCCAAGCGCACGACTCTTTCTGAGCGTTTTTCGTTCTATCCGAATCTTTCCCACACCGGCGACTACCGCTTTCAGCTCGATTCGAGCATCAGCACGCAGATGAAGAAATGGCTAAGCTGGCAGGCCACGTTAAGCGACCGCTACATCAGCTATCCCCCGCCTGGTCTGAAGACAAACGATTTGTTGCTCTCCACCGGTTTGCGTGTTATCTGGGGGAAGGGTAAACAATAGGGTTCAACCCCGCCCAAGACAATCGCTTCTGCTCCCTTGGGAGCCAAGGAGGTAGTTCGCATGGGCTTACTTGCGTGGATTGTGACGGGCCTCATTGCCGGTTGGTTGGCTGGAACTGTGATGAAGGGCGGTGGCTACGGCATTCTCGTGGACATCATCCTCGGGATACTCGGCGGCATCGTCGGCGGCTGGCTGTTTGGGTTGATTGGGATCTGGCCGGGCGGCGGGATGATCGGAGCCATCATTGTTGCTTTTGTGGGCGCGGTGATCCTGGTTTGGATCACGCGCCTGATTAAGAAGGCCTAGCTCCAAATAAAGGTCACACACGGACCCTGGTCGTCCGATCTCGGCGTCCAGGGTCTTTTGTGTTGAGCCGACTGTCCTCGTCCAGGTCGCGGAAAGGTGCTTATCCGGAGACGATAGCCACCTGTCCCCTGTCCTAGAGGGCAGGTTTTTCCACAGGACAGTACCCGAAGCTCAGGCGAAAATTGGCCCGCTCTCAGAGCTTACAATAACTCATTTTTAATCATAAACTTATAGCCAATCTAAGGCAGGTATGGACGTACTAGGAGATTCGTTTGCACCCAATTTTGGTGCTCCTGTACCATTTCCAACCAACCCCCTCTCCTGTCTAATGGGACAGGTCAGCAGATTGGACCTTTTGGTCAAGGGAAGTCATCCAAGCTGCGAAGTCGTTTCGAAGCCGGGGTTCAGATTTCACGGGCTGGGCATGGAAGAGGGGGCGGGTCAGGATGAGCAGACAGGACAAGGGTCGCAAATGGATTTGGTGGTTTCTGGGGACGATTGCCGCGATGCAACTTTACTTCGTGCGCGAACTGCTGGCGGCTTTCGCGATTTTCATTCTAGGTTTTGCCGCGATCGGTATCTGCATCGCGACGCTGTATATGGCTCAGAAAACCTGGGAAGCGGGGGTTGCGCAACTGGCAGCCAGCCGGAACCCAATGATTCTGGCGGTGCGGCGTAGCGTTGCTTCGGTCGAAGATTTGGCGCGCCGCCCGATTCGGCGTCCCGATTCGCAACCGGTTTCGTAACAGATTTGTTTTTGCCTAGCCGAGCACACAGATTCGGGATCTGCCGTCAGTGTTGGGTCGTTCCCAAATCTGTTTCGTGAGCCAAAAGGGCCAGCCGTCCTGAGAGAGCGGCTGGCCCTTCTCCTTTTCTCAGGGAATTTCTAATGCTCCCCTCTGCCTCAAACGCACTTCTTTTTTCTTTTCTCCGATTCTGTTATCGTTGCCGCTCCCTGGAGGATTGGATGAATCCCTTTTTCGCTCGGCTCGCTCGTTTTGTGTTCGTTGCAACAATTCTTTGCTCCTCAATCGGTCGCACTCAGGAAAAGCCTGCGCCTGCGCCGAAGCAACTCGCGATACGCGCCGGCCATCTGATTGACGGCAAAAGCGACACACCCATCGCCAACGCGCTGATTCTTATTGAAGGCGACAAAATTGTCAGCGTCACGCCAGGCGGATCTCCTCCCGCCGGCGCCGATTTGATCGATCTTTCGAAAGCCACCGTGCTCCCCGGATTCGTGGATGCCCACACCCACGTGCTGCTGCAAGGCGATATCACCCAGGCAGACTACGACGCGCAGCTCCTCAAGCAATCCATCCCGTACCGCGCGATTCTCGCCGCCCGCAACGCGCAGATCGCACTCGGCCACGGTTTCACGGCCATGCGCGACCTCGAAACCGAGGGCGCCATGTACGCTGACGTGGACGTGAAGCATGCCATCAACAATGGCGAAGTTCCCGGCCCGCACATGCAGGTTTCCACGCGCGCCATGACCCCCACTGGAATGTACGGCCCCTACGGATACTCCTGGGAAATCACCATCCCCCAGGGCGTGCAATATGTGGATGGAGTCGACGAGGCGCGCAAAGCCGTGCGCGAACAGATCCGTTACGGCGCGGACTGGATAAAGTATTACTCCGACCACGGCTATTTCTACGGCCCTGATGGAGTCGTGCTGCACAGCCATGTGAATTTCACCGACGAAGAAGCCAAAGCCATCGTGGATGAAACCCACCGCCTGGGCCATAAAGTCGCGGCCCACGCCATCGGCAGCGACGGCATCGCCGCCGCGCTCAAAGCGGGCGTGGACTCGATCGAGCACGGTGACGGCCTTACCGAGCTGGAAATGGAAGAGATGGCGCGCCGAGGCATCTACTGGGTGCCGACCATCATGGTCGGTGCGTACGTCGCTCCCGGCCGGGCAGGGAACTGGACCAAGATGGTCGAAACCGAAAAAGCCGCGTTTCAACTCGCGCTGAAAAAGGGCGTGAAGATCGTCCTTGGCACCGATGCCGGCGGCTTCGACTGGCGCGAACTCAATCAGGCCATGGAGTTCGACTATTACGTGAAGTACGGCATGACCCCCATGCAGGCCATTCGCACCGCCACCACCACCGCCGCGGAATTACTCGGCTGGTCCGACAAAATGGGCACCGTCGAAAAAGGCAAGTGGGCCGACCTCGTCGCCGTCTCGGGCGACCCCCTAAAGGACATCACCGAACTCCAGCGCGTAAAATTCGTCCTCAAGGGCGGCAGCGTCTACAAAAACGAGTTCCACTAAGTCTTTCGACGCCAGAAGCTGAAACTGGGGTGGTTTCTTTATGACAAATCTGAGCGGGGCTCGTTCAGAAGGCACTCAACTACAAGGCACTGACCTGAAAAAAGCCAATTTAACGAACGCGAACCTGCGAAATGCGAATTTAGGCCGCGACAATCTGGGAGGATCGACTCAACTTCAAGGCGCAATTCTCACCGGCGCGAACCTGAGATTCGCGAATCTTGAAGGAGCAGAATACGACGCGAAAACCATCTTTCCAGAAAAATTCAGCCCTCAGGAAGCGAAAATGATTCTTCGTGAGAAATCCTAAGCTTCTCAGAAAAACGCGGCGCCACCATCCACGTTGATGGACTGGCCGACCATGGCGCTGGACAAATCAGAGCAGAGAAACAGCGCCGCTTGCGCGATTTCCATCGCGGTTTGGCCGCGGCCCTGCAGAATCGAGTTCAGGAATCCCTTTAATTGTTCCTCGGGACTGACGTTTAATTTTCTGGCCAGCGTATTACCGAGTTCCTTGCTCATCACCGTTTCCGTCACCGGGCCGGGGCAGATGGCATTCACGCGCACTCCGCTCCGCGCCGCCTCTGCCGCCATCACACGCGTAAGTCCCAGCAGGCCGGCCTTTGCCGCCGCATACGCCGAGCCCCAACCGAACGCCGACTTCGCCGAAAGACTCGAGATATTCAGAATCACCCCAGATTTCCGCGCGTACATTCCCGGCAGCGCCAGCTTGCTCAACACAAACGCCGCGCGGAGGTGCACGTTGATCACGTTCTCAAATTCCTCCAGCGGATACTCTTCCACCGGCACCACCGGCCCGTAATGTCCCGCGTTGTTCACCAGTACGTCCACACGGCCAAACTGTTTTTCCGCCGTGGTGAACACCCGCTCGCAATCCGCCACCTGCGCGAGATCGGCAGTCGCATACCCAGCCTTGCCGCCATCTGCGGCAATCTGTTTCGCAACCGACGCAATCTCCTTCTCGGTTCGCGCTGTCAGAAAAATCGCCGCGCCCTCTTTCGCAAACAGCTTCGCCATCGCACGTCCAATTCCGCGCCCCGATCCCGTGATCAACGCAACTTTTTTTTCGAGCAGCATCAGTGCGCCTCGCCTGCGCAAGTTTTGGTTTTCACGGCAGGCAGAAAGTCGGACGGAGCGGGCTCCTTCCCCGTGGAGTTGGGGAGAATGTCCCAGGCCGTGAAGGTCACAATCAGACCCTCTTTTGGAAACACCTGCAAGTTCTGCCCGCCGAAGCCGCGACACGTCCAGACGTACTCCGACGAATCCGGCAGTTTGGCCAACCACCACTTGAAACCGTACATAAACCGCGACTCGTCGGTTTGGAAGTAGGGCGTCACCGATTCTTTCACCCATTCACTGGAGACGATACGCTGGCCATTCCACACGCCATCCTGCAGGTACAAGTAACCGATCTTTGCCAGGTCGCTGCCGTTCAGATACAAGCCGCCTTCGGTGTCCACGACTCCCAGATACGTGCGTTTCCATTCATGCCGGATCCCCAGCGGCGCGAACAGATATTTCTGGCCGTAGTCGTCGATGTCCTGACCGGTTTCTTTCTCGAAGATATAGGCGAGGAGTTCCGTTGCGCCGCTGCTGTAGTTCCAGACCTTGCCGGGCTCGGCGGCCATGGGCTTGTCGATCACGTACTGCACCCAGTCGTCCGTGGCTTCCATCAAGCTGGCATCGCTGCGAGGGTCGTCGTATGGCACGTCATCTTCATGCCATTCGAGGCCTGGGGTCATGGTTAGCACAGCGCGCAAGGTAATACGGCGCTTGCGGTCGTCCACATTTTTCACTTTGGAGGTGTCGAAGTATTTCAGTATGGGCGTATTCAGTCCGGCCTTGAAATCGCCGCGTTGCATGGCCGCACCGATGATGATCGAAGTGACTGTTTTGCTGACCGATTGCATCGTGTGCAGATCCGTGCCGTGATAATAGGGGTGCCAGTAAGTATCAAAGTAGTTGTAACGCCCTATGAGGCGAGCGTTCAGCGGCCCACGTTCCCCGGCTTCCTTCCCATAGATCTTTGCGTAGTCGCGCGGGTAAGTGCGTTCGAAAACTTTCTTGCCGCACCGAAAGACCGCAAAGCTGTCCATCATCTGCGAATATTTTCCCGAGGCCATGTCCTTGTCCAGCCGGAGGAGAACCTGCTCATCCAGCCCAACGCTGGCAGGGCTGGCGGTTGGCCAGCCCTTGGTGGGCCAAATGGTTTCATCCACCGGCGGAGTCGCTGCCTTTCCGCCGAGAAGCAGCGCCGATGAGGCCAGAATGATGGATCCCGCAAGGGCAACAAGCATGCCGCGTTTTTTCATGGTGGGCTCCGTTCGAGCACCTTATGGCGCGCGGGAAATGGTGTCAAGCGCCGCCAAGCATTTATTCTTTGATTTGGTGCGAAACGCCCCTTCTACGGTAAAATTATAGGGTTATGATCTCTGTTGAAAACGTCACCATGCGCTTCGGCGCCCGCGTCCTCTTTGAGGACGTCACCACCACTTTCATGGCGGGCCGCCGTTACGCCATTTCCGGCCCCAACGGCGCCGGCAAATCCACCTTCATGAAGATCCTCACCGGCGAACAGGATGCCACCCACGGCACTATCACGCGCCCCAAAAAAATCGGCATCCTCCGCCAGGATCAGTTCGCCTTCGACAAGTTCCGGGTCATTGACACGGTCATCATGGGCAACGCCACTCTCTGGAAAGCCCTCCAGGAACGCGAAGCCCTCTACGCCAAGCCGCACGACGAGTTGACCGACGCCGACGGCATGCGCCTCGGCGAACTTGAAGGCATCGTCGGCGAAGAAAACGGCTATACCGCCGAAGCCGACGCGGGCGTGCTGCTCGACGGCCTCGGCATCGAAGCCGATCTCCACGAACGCAAGATGGGCGAACTCCAGGGCGGACAGAAAGTCCGCGTGCTCCTCGCACAAGCCCTCTTCGGCAATCCTTCCGCGCTGCTGCTCGACGAGCCGACGAACAACCTCGACCTCGATTCCGTCCACTGGCTAAAGGAATATCTCCTCGAATACCACGGTGTGCTCATCGTGATTTCGCACGACCGCCACTTTCTGAATAGCGTCTGCACGCACACCGCCGACATCGACTATCAAACGATCATCATGTATCCCGGCGGTTACGACGACATGGTCATGGCCAAGACCCAGATCCGCTCGCGCATGGAAGCGGAAAACGCCGTCCGCGAAAAGAAAATCTCGCAGCTCAACGATTTCATCGCGCGCTTTTCCGCCGGCACGCGTTCCGCGCAAGCCACGTCGCGCAAAAAGGAAGTCGAGCGCCTGCAGGTTTCCGAACTGGCCCGCTCAAACATCCAGCGCCCGTACATCCGCTTTCAGTTCGATGTGCCGTCGGGCCGCGCGCCGCTCGAGATCAAGCATCTAGCGAAGTCCTACGACGACCTGAAGGTGATCTCGAATTTTTCCGCCAACATCACCCGCGGCGAAAAAATCGCCTTCACAGGGCGCAACGGCGTAGGCAAGACCACCATGCTAAGGTCCATCATTCGCAACGCCGGCCAGTTCATCGGCGAAGCCGAGCACAAGTTCAAAATCGACTCCGGCAACGTGATCTGGGGACACGAAGTCACGGTCGGCTACTTCCCGCAGGACTTCGGCTATACGATCGACAAATCGAAGGGAATTTCCGCGCTCGACTGGCTCTGGCAGTTCAAGCCCCAGGCGCCGCAGGAGGAAATTCGCGCCGCGCTCGGCCAAATGCTCTTTAGCGGCGAAGACGCGCTGAAGCCCACGTCCGGCCTCTCCGGAGGCGAGTGCGCGCGCCTCATCTTCTGCAAGCTGATGATTCAGAAGCCCAATTTCCTGGTGCTCGACGAGCCCACCAATAACCTTGACCTCGAATCCAATAATGCGCTGAATATCGCCCTGCAAAAATACGAGGGCACCGTTCTGCTCGTCACTCACGACGAAGACGTCCTCGACGAAGTCGCCACCCGCGTCTGGCATTTCCAGGGCGGCAAAATCGAAGACTTCAAGGGCACCTATGAAGACTTCCAAAGCCGCACGCAAAAGCCGGTAGGCGAACTAGCCAAAGGCCGCAAGTAGCATCCACAATCTAGGAATCTAGAACTCTTTCAAAAAAAGAAAACCGGGAGCGCCGTTAGCAGGCGTCCCGGTTTTTTATTACAACGGAGTTGTGCTTCTTACTTCGTCTTCAACCCCTTCAGCAAATGCTTCACCGCTTCATCCGCCTGATAAGGTGTAATCGTGTGCTTGTTATTCAATTCTTTCTGACTCACCGCGCGATACGCCAGCTTCCGCGGCTCGCGCAACGCCACGTCAATCACAAACGTTCCCTCGTGATACCGCACGTTCTGGAACGCCACTTCCGGCGGTCCCCAGCCCCATCCGGACCAGCATCCATACGGCCCGCAAACCACGCCAGGATACCCCGGATACGCCCGCTCAACCGTGGCCTGCTGCGTCTTCACCGCTACGTGATAATCCACCCAGAAATCGGCAACCGCGGGATCCGTCACCTGCGTCAATCCCTTCGACTGCAGATTCTTCGCAATCGCGAATTTCAACGTGTCGCGGTTCGCCTCGGTATTCCAGTCGCGGTTGCTCTCCAACCGCTGCCGGGGCGCCGGCGGGGCTTGCCCTTCCGGTGTAATCACATCGCGGGATACGACGGGCTTGCCGCCCTCGGCGGCACGTTTTCCGCCTTCCGGCTCATTCACCGGTCGCCACGCCCACGTCATACCTTTCGTGACGCGAATATCCGGGTCGCGGACGATCTCCACGCTGTTGTCATCGCATCCGGCAAGAAAAAGTCCGCCACCTACAAGGCCCGCCATCAGTACTGCGCTTGCTGCTCGTTTGCCTAAGTCCACGGAACGTACCTCCACATTCCATCTAACACGGCTTCCAGCAAAAAGTTGGATGCGCCCAGGCCTATTTTCAGTGGTTTCTTGGTGGGTAACGTTTTGACGCCAGAAGCCTGCTCACGAAGGCAAACCCCAATCCGCGGGAGGAAATGTCACAGGCCAGAATTTGGGGGCTGGCCTGTCAAACTCAAATGCAATATGAAAGTCCTCCATCCCCGTTTCGTCCACGCGCACCACTCGGCAGCTCATTTCCGACCCCGTGGCCGGATTCGTCAGCAGAAAAGACTGCCCCACGTGCAGATGATCCTTCATTTCCATCAGCCCGCCGTGCGCATTCACCACCAGCGTCTTAGCTTCCACCCGAATCTGCCGGCGCTCCTCGTTCTCGGCCAAGACGTGCACCGAAATGTGCAGCATCACACGTTCGCTGCGTCGCCGGTTTTGCGCCGTCTGGGTCTCTCCCATAAGGGTTTCCTTACCCGGTATCTTACCCACTTATGGGACGGCCGGACTGTCCAAAAAGACAGGTTTTTGCCACTTTTATCGAATCTATATACCACCCGATGCACGGAAAACCCGACTTTGATATGATGGAATCTCGGAATTTTAGTAGTTTAGGAGCCAGATGGCCACCCAAACCGAAACTAAGACCCTGCTCCGTGTGCGTCCCCGCGGGTTCTGCGCGGGGGTTGTTCGCGCAGTCGACATTGTGGAACTCGCGCTCGAAGCGTACGGCGCGCCAGTCTACGTACATCACGAAATCGTCCACAACACTTACGTCGTGGAGCAGCTCCGCCGCCGCGGCGCGATTTTCGTCGAAACCATCGAAGAAGTCCCCTCCAATTCCGTCCTGGTCTTCAGCGCCCACGGCGTTCCTCCCACCGTTCGCCAGGAGGCCAAGGACCGCTCGCTGCGCGTGATTGATGCCACCTGCCCGCTCGTCACCAAAGTGCATCTGGAGGCGCTCAAGTTCGCCCGTGAAAAGCGCACAATCATTCTGATTGGCCACAAGGATCACCAGGAAATCGTCGGCACCTCTGGCGAAGCTCCCGACCGCACGCTGGTCGTCGATTCGATCGCAGCCGTCGACGCGCTCCACGTCGAAGATCCTGAGAAGCTGGCGTTCCTCACGCAAACAACTCTTAGCCTCTATGACACGCAGGAAATCGTGGCCCGACTCCGCCAGCGTTTCCCCAAAATTATCGGCCCGGCCAGCGATGACATCTGCTACGCCACGCAAAACCGTCAGGAAGCGGTGGAACAAGTCGCCAAGGACGTGGACCTTATCCTCGTCGTCGGCTCGCAAAACAGTTCCAACTCCAATCGCCTGGTGGAACTCGCCCAGCGCCTGGATCGCAAAGCCAAGCTCATCGACTCCGCCAACGATATCGATCCCAAGTGGCTTGAAGGCGTCACCCGCATCGGCCTCACCGCTGGAGCTTCCGCCCCCGAAGTCCTGGTCGAGCAGGTCAGCGAACGCCTCGCCCTTTTCGGTTTTACGGACCAGCGCGATCTCGACCTGATCCGCGAGGACGTGCGTTTCACTCTGCCTCCGGAATTGCAGTCGATCGCGCCCGCGCCGCGACGCTAGCTGCGCTTCGCGTTCGTGCGTCCAAGGAACTTTGCATAGCTTTGCCGGGCAGGGAATATCCCGGCGCAATCCACCGGCACCCGGCAGTTCCGCTGTAGCGGCCACTTTCAAGTGGACGCGCGATTCTCCGCAGCGCAAGGAGCGTACCTTGGCGGTTAAGATCGTTCGTCAGCCGAACAAAATTGCCATCGTCGGGGCGCCTTCCAGCGCCGCCGCTTTTCTTCCCGGAAGCGAAAAAGCTCCCGCCGCCCTCCGCGCCGCGGGCATTGTCGAGCGCCTGCAATCCATCGGCTACGAGGTCACCGACCTCGGCGATTGCGCGCCCCGCTTGTTTGCCGACGACGAAGAACACAAGCGCGCCCGCAACATCCCCGAAATTGTCGCCTCGCTCAACGACCTCAAGCCCCACGCCGAATTGGGTTTCAAGTCCGGCGCCCTCGTGCTCGTACTCGGTGGCGATTGCACGCAAATCATCGCCTTGCTCACAGGTGCCCGCCGCTACTACAAGCACGTAAATCTTTTGTGGTTCGATCGCGACGCCGACCTGAACACGCCCGCCAGCACGCCCTCCGGCCGTCTCGACGGCATGGTTCTTGCCAGCATCATCGGCAAAGGCTCGCCCGAACTCGTGCGCTTCTGGGGTGAGCCGCCTCTGGTCCGCGAACCCGATGCGCTGATCTACGGTCTCCAGCGCGTCGATCCGCCCGAGATTGATTTTCTTACCCGCTCACCGCTCCGCCATGTTTACGCCGCCGATATCCGCCTGCACGGTGCCGAAAAATCCGCGCACGACGCCCTCGCGCACCTGCACGCGGACGCGCGCGAGTTCATGCTTCATGTGGATTTGGACGTCATCGCTCAGGAAGATTTTCCGGCCGTGAACGTGCCGGACTCCGGCGGCCTTTCTTATACGGAAGTTCGCAGCTCATTTGTGGAATTTGTGAAGCAGAAAAATCTGCTGGGCTTGGATATCGCTCAGTACAATCCGGACAGAGATCCCGATGGCTCAGCGGCCAGGAAAGTGGTGGATTTGCTCGCCGATGCTTTGGCCGCACGCCTCGAATCTCTTGTGGCACCCGCTCCGCCCGCTGCATCGCCGGCGACGGAAGATACCCCCTCCGCCACCGCCTGAATCACGCCGGCAATTCTCTGCGCGGAGAAATAAAAACTGAACTGGGCGCCTCGTTTTCCGTCAGGCCAATCGTAAATTGGCAAAGGATGCAGGTCTTTCCATGCTGCTCCAGCCGGTGATAGGCGGTCGCATAACCCGCCTGCAGCTTTTGTAGTTCATCCCCAATGCTCTTTCCCTGCAACCCAAAACGCGATACTTCCTCGCTGCGCTCTCTCCAGTTCACCAGCGCCCGCTGCGATTCCTTCAAGAGCATCTCGTAGTCCGAACAGATGGCGGCGTCAATGGTTAGTTCTTCCATGTTTTCACCCTCACCTTCCTTCGTTCTTTCTCAGTTCCATCCTGCTCCTGTTCTCTGTTGAAGGTGGAATGCATGTAGGCGGCCACTCGCCTAAGTCCCGCTATTTGATTGAGCTGCCAACGATACGCGCGATTTTCAATCGCGTCCCAGTACCCAAGAAAGTTTTACCCACCCCAAAATTCTGTAATTCTTACCCACTGCCGAGGAACGCCATTCTGCCAAATGGCGTTCCTCATGTTCAGGCCTTCTTATGTGCCGGCGTAACCCGCACACGAATCAGCCAGTAAATCATGGCAATCAATATGAGAAACATCGGCAGATTGAGAATCTGGCTCCCACGTATTGCTGCGGGAAAATGTTGCTGCTTTCCCAGGAAAAAAGAGAGCGCGGCAATCAGAAACGCCACGCACATCCGCCAAAGGTGACGCCGGATACGTGGTGCCCCAGAAACGCCCCTGTGAACCAGCATTCGCACGTCCAGGGCGGCCGCCCATAAACTCAAGCACCCGAAGACAAGGTAGGGCGCGGGGGGATATCCTTCCTTCAATCCCGTCGCGCTTTGCGCTGCCTCCCAACCATAGGTTAATCCGCCGGCTCCCGCCGCCAGTGCCACCAGCAGCAGGCCAATCTCCGCCAGGCCGGTTTCTCCCTCTTTGCGCATCACGGTCAACCAGCCCGTTGCGACCAGATAGAACGTGATAACCCCGCCGAAAACATTCCCCATGTTCGGCTTGAGAAACGCCGCTATTCCCGCGCCGCTTGCGGACATAATCAGCATGGAGACGAAGAATATATTTCCAGCCGCCCGGTGCAGGCGAAAGCCTTTGCGAAAAATCAAAGCTGCCGTGCCGGAGAGCAATCCGATGATCGCACCGCAAATGTGAAGAATCAGAACAGTTGAGTACCCCATGTTGCTTCTCCCCGTTCCATGCGCAATCGGCCGTCCTGAATCAGCGCGCCTTCAGCTTCTCTAGCATCAGAACGGCATTGTGGTTTTTGGGGTTCAGCTCGAGGGATTTCTGATAATTGGCGACGGCAAGCGCCTTGTCGCCGTCATCCATGTAACCTTCCGCCAGGCTGTCGTACACATTGCCAGATTGCGGATAAGCTTCAATGTTCAGTTGGAAAATGCGTATTGCTTCCTTGAACTTATTGACGCGAATCAGCTGGTAGCCAAGATTGTTCAGCTCGTTCTCGTCGAAGTTGTAAGTCGCGGGCGCCGCAGCCTTCAAGTCGCGGTATTGTTTCGCGGCCGCATCGATCCCGCTGGACGCGATGGTTGCCGAAAGAATTTGCGCCATGGACTTGCGCGTGTCAAAAGCGGCTTTGACGTTCGGCACCCACGACCCGATGGTGACAGCAGCAATTCCCGCGCCCATCGCGAGTGTGAGCACGAACAGAACGCCGGCCGTAACCACGCGGCGCAGCGCGCCCGGGCGGTCCTGCGCCCGCAGACACAATTCAAGAGCGCCGAGGGGCAGGAGATACTGTGCGAACGTCCAGAAGGTAAGCAGCGGTCCGCTGAAAGTCGTCTGATCGAAACCGATCGGGCCAAACAAGATAAGTGTCAAGGTAAATCCCAGCCGGATGAACCAGGAGCCGCTCGCCACAAGAAACAGACGAAGAGCCCAGCGGCGATGCGTCGTGAAATCGCGAGCCATCGCATAACGCAGCGCCATGCCGGCGCAGAACATGATCAGGACGGCGCCGAGGACAGAAACTACATGCTGCGTAACATCGCCGACGAGCCTTCTGCCGGACACCGTCAAATAAATGCCGGTGATCGCCTGCGTGAACGCAGCCAGCACGAACATGCGTCCATTCCAGCGATGAAAGGCCGGGAAGCGGTTCCGGATGCCGGGAATCAGTTGCAGCGCTCCCGCAATACTGATCACGGTAGCGAAAAGAATATGCCCTGCAAGGGCCGTGTTGCCCATCGTTGCGCCGGCCTCGTACCCGTTGGCGAGGATTTTATTCCACGCCTGAAAATTACCGCGCAGCGCCGTAAGCCCATAGAAGGACGCTACAGAAAACGCGAACGCAAATTGCCCGATGACCGCCACCACAAACCAAAATCGCGCGGCCGCTTTCAAGGCTTTGTCCGCGGCGGAATTCAAATCCAACCGGTGTGTCATTACTGCGGTACTCATCATTCGTTCCTCCTTGCGCGGGGAAGGGAATCCATTTCCCTGGAGAATCAGATCGGTTCGCGATACCGTCGCAGCCGCACCGCGGCGGCAAGAAACACCACTGCGAATACCAATCCGATCCACAAACCCGGGCTGCTCAGGAATTTCCCCGGCGTGATTTGCGCCAGCGGAATAAAATGCATATCGACCGGCGCACCACTGGGCGTCCTGAAGTTGAAAGCGTTCGCGGAGCCGCCCGTTATTAGGTAGCCCAACAGGTGGGCGAAATGCCTTGTGTTAAATGCAAACTTCTCAATCGCGCAGATCGCCAGCGGGGGCAACACCGCCCATAGAAATGCCGTGCGCCGGGCCCACCCGGAGATCAGCAGCAGCCATGCGAAGAACGGCGCCTGCCCCAGCGCCAGAACGGCCACGCTGTAGAGAAGCACCAATTCCATCTGAAATAGCGGCAACTGCCTCCACAAAGTCACAGGATTGATCCCGCTCAGCAGCAGTACAGCGGTCGTGATCAGCACCATGACCAGGTGCGTCACGACGGTGATCACAACCACGATCGTCGGCAGAACCACGAGCGGAATGCTCGCCTTCGAAAGCACGGTCGTTGCGTCAGAAACCGGCAGCGACTTCCAGAACAGGATGCTGCGATCGCGCCGCTCCCCGTACAGCGCGTCCAGTGAGTAGAACACCCCGACCAGGAACGCGGTGATCAGCAGTAGCCAGCCAGTGTGGCCGTACGGCATGACCAGCATGACGAACCGCTCCGCCGGATCCATCCCTGACTGTCCACGCATGCAGCGCGGCAGCCAAAACAAGCCCAGCAAAAAGCCCAGCATCGCCACGCCTGCCGCCGCAAGCGGCGCGATAAAAACAGAACGGTTTTCCCACAACTCGCGCCGCACCGACCAATAGAATGGCTGGGTCGCGAACACGGTCTCGGGTGCGATCGCTCGCGCTTCGAGCGAAGTCTGCGGCACGGCGTTTGGTGGAGTAGTCATTGGGCCGCTCCTTGCGCCGCGGCGTTCTGGTCGCCCATCACCGCCACAAACAGGTCGGCGATGCTCGGCGTGCGCACGTCGCCAAGCCCGGCGAGTTGCTGGCGATCGGCGCGATCGAACAGCAGAATGATGCGGCCAAGAGACTGTCTTTCGTGAATCGGCCTCATCGTCCGCGCCGCGGCTGCCTTCTCGGGCAGCACCATCACTTCCAGGTAGCGCTGCTCGAGTTCCTCCATGCTGCAGTTCAACACGATCCGTCCACGGTTGATGAACATCAGATCCGTCAGCACGTCCTGGATCTCTTCCACCTGATGTGTGGTCACCAGGATCGTGCGGGTGCGATCGAAATAGTCGTTCAGCAACGAATCGTAAAACTGCTTCCGATAAAGAATGTCCAGTCCAAGCGTCGGCTCGTCCAGCACCAGCAGCCTCGCGTCAATCGCCATCACCAGTGCCAGGTGCAGTTGCGCCACCATGCCTTTCGACAACTCCCTGACTTTGCTCGTCCGCTTGATGGTAGTCTTCGCCAGGAATCCTTCCGCCTTGCCTCGATCGAATCGCGGATGCACACCTGCGACGTAGTCGAGCGCCTGCGAAACTCGCAACCACCGCGGTAGCACCGCCACGTCTGCGATGAAACAGACATCGCGCATCAGGCGGTCGCGCTCCATCCACGGGTCGCGTCCGAGCACCCTCAGTTCTCCCTGATATGGCGTCAGCCCCAGAATCGCGTTCAGTGCCGTCGTCTTGCCCGCGCCGTTCGGGCCGATCAGCCCGAGAATGCGGCCCTCTTCAATGCGCAGATCCACGCCGTCCACCGCGACCGTTGTGCCGAAGGCTTTCCTCAGTCCGCGTGCTTCTATGCATGCCATGGCTTAGCGCTCCTTCTTTTCAGAATCCGATGACGGCTTGCCGTTGCCACCGGCTTCCAGCAACTCTTCCGGTGTCAATCCAAGGCGCTGAATGGTTGCGTGGACCCGCGGCCATTCTTCCCTCAGAAACTTTTGCCGCTCGCCGCGCAGCAACAGATCGCGCGCTCCGGTGTTGATGAACATGCCGCGGCCTCGGCGGCTTTCCACTAGTTGCTCGTCCACCAGTTGTTGGTAGCCCTTCAGAACCGTCAGCGGATTCACGCGATATTCCGCCGCGACGCTGCGCACCGAAGGCAGCGGATCGCCTTCTTTGAGCACGCCGTCAAGGATCATCGCTACCACGCGGTCGCGAAGCTGGCGGTAAATCGGCTGGCTGTCGTTCCACTCGCGATCCATCATCAGTTCCCGATGACCCTGACGAGAATGTCGCAAGCAATCGACTGAGCCACCCAACACGTTCTCCCGCATTCAAAGCTGAGCGCCGTAGCAACCACCTCGAAAATGTAAATCAGCATCATGGTGTTATAGTTAACTACAACACTAAAGCAAATGCAAGCCCTTTTTTCAACTTCCCCTGTAATCCCCTGTTTTTCTGTTATCTCGTTTAGAAACAGTCAATTATCTGAGGTACGAGGCGAACCAACCGGTCTTTCTCGACCGTTCCCTTGCCGGTCGAACCAGCGGACCATTGCTCGCCATTCGACAACTCACCACTTGCTACGTTCGGCCGCCTCTAAAGCACTGGGCTCCAAAATCCGCATGTACTCGATTAGAAAAATCCATGCGTGTGGATTCGCGGAACCGCGCGGCGCACCGTAAGATAGAAAGGTTCGGCCCAGCCAGGGATCGCACTGGCGCAACGCACGCCTGGGAGAACCATGAAGTCGGCTTTGCAAGTCATGAAGTTCGGTGGAACCTCGGTCGGTGACGCCGGGTGCATTGCGCGCGCCGCCCAGATCATCGCCGAAGCTTCCCGCGCGGGAAAATGCGTCGCTGTCGTTTCGGCCATGAGCGGCGTGACGAACCGCCTGATCGAAGCGGCGAACACCGCGCAATCCGGCAATGCCCAAGCCGCCCTCGCCATTCTCGACGAACTTGCCGCGAAGCACGAAAGTACGCTCGGAACTGTCGTGAAAAACGAAACCGAACGCGCAAGCGTCAGCGAGAAAATGAAACGGGTATTCGCTGACGGTCGGCGCTTCTGCGAAGGCACCGCATTATTGCGCGAGCTTTCTCCGCGCACCCTCGACACGATTTCCAGCCTCGGCGAACGCCTCTCCGCTCCCTTGGTTGCGGCGGTCGTCAAAGAATTGGGCTTGGCCGGTGAATCCGTGGAATCCAGCGAACTGATCGTCACCGACGACTTTCACGGCGGCGCCGATCCGCTGATGAAAGAAACCCGCGTGAAATCGCAAGCGCGAATTTTTCCGCTGCTCGAGAAGGGCATCGTCCCGGTCGTGACCGGATTCATCGGCTCCACCGAAGACGGCGAATTGACCACCCTGGGCCGCGGCGGCTCCGACTATTCCGCCACGATTCTCGGCGCGGCGCTCGGTGCCGAGGAAGTAATCATCTGGACCGACGTGGACGGCGTATTGACCGCGGATCCCCGTTTGATCAACGAAGCGCGCACCATCCCGAGCATTTCCTACCGCGAAGCCGCGGAGCTGGCGTTCTTTGGCGCGAAAGTGTTGCACCCAAAGACTCTGAAGCCGGTAGTCGATTCGGCAATCCCGGTCTGGATTCGCAACAGTTTCGCGCCCGAAAAGCGTGGTACGAAAATCACCCCCAAGGGCGGGGCCAACACCGGCGTGAAAGCGTTGACGGCTATCCGCGACGTTACGCTGATCAGTCTCGGCGGCCCCGGTATCGTTGGTCTCACCGACGTCGTCGGGCGAACTTTTTCGACCATCGCCGAGGTACGCGCCAACGTGCTGATGATTTCGCAATCCTCCTCGCAGAACGACATCTGCTTCAGCGTCTCTTCCTCCGATGCCGAGCGCACCATCGAAGCGCTGCGCAAGGAATTCGCCCAGGACCTGAAGCACGAGAAAGTGGAGCACATCAACGTGGACCCGAACATCGCCATCGTCGCCGTGGTGGGAGAAAACATGCGCGGCACACCGGGCGTTGCCGGGAGAACCTTTCAGGCGATGGGCAGGGAAAACGTGAACATCATCGCCATCGCCCAGGGCTCCAGCGAAAGCAACATTTCTTTTGTCATCGAGGAAAGCGCGGTGAAAAAGGCTTTGCTGGCCGCCCACCGCGAATTTGGCCTGCACCTGCCGACGAACGGAAATTAGCCTGCCGACTCCCTGGCCTTCGCTTCGGCGCGCTTTCGGTGATAGCGCTCCAGACCCAGCCACGAAAGCTGCAGCGCCCCGTTAAATACGTAGTGGGAAAGTTCCGCCGGCGTAAGAAACTCTGCTGCCTCCGCGGCAACCGCACGGCTGAAAGCGCGAATGGCCTCACTTTGTTCCTGTCCACGGGAAAGAATCTCCGCCGATAACTTGCCCCAATGCTGCAGTCGCTCCCGATAGGCGTTCAGATGGCGTTCCGGCTGATCGGAATATCCAAAGTGAGTCAGGAACAGTCGCCGTGGACGCAGTTGGGCGATGGCGTCCAGCGAGGCGGCCCACCACTCCAGGGAGATATCCGGTGGCGGCGTGGCCGGAAGAATGAACGGATGGCCCTCAACGGAAATTCCCGCGGTGTCTCCCACATACGCGACACGCTCCGTGGGATCGAAATAGGTAACATGGTGGGAAGCGTGTCCGGGCGTATAGAGCACGCGAAGTTCCCGCCCACCAAGAGCCAAAGTTTCGACGCCCTGCAGAATGTGCAGATTGCTTTCCGGTACCGGAAGGAAATCCCCAAAGAGTTTCTGCATCTCCTGGCCGTACAAGCGGCCGGCGCTGTCAAGCAATTTCCCGGGATCGATCATGTGCGCAGCACCACGCGCGTGAACATAAACCTGAAGCGCCGGATTTTCCCGAACCAGTGCGCCGGTGGCGCCGGCGTGATCCAGGTGGATGTGGGTAAGCAGAACGGCATTCAGGTCCGCCACGCGAAGGCGATGGCCCTCGAGCCGTTCGCGCAGGGTGACTAGCGTTGAGCCCGGGCCGGGGTCGATCAGCGCGGCAAAATGATCGGAGCGGAGCAGCGCGGTGGCAATACACCGTGCTTGTCCGGTCCAGTTCAAGTCAAGCAGAGCGGAGGCAGCCATAGAGGATAAAGTGTATCGCAAGCGGGCAGCCACCGACGGGGTACTGGAGCTACGATAGCGTGCCTCGTGGTCCATTATAGGAAATGCTTGCAGAATGATGAACTTATGGAATATGCTTTCCCCCGCAGCAACGAGTTTCATTTCGCCACTGTTTCCATTGCTAGCAAGACTGGTGTAAACCGCCCCCATTTTGGAAAAGCAAGTGGTTTGCTGCGTAGTGTCCTGCGTCGCCATCCGCGTTTTGCGGAAACCGATGAAGGAAGACGCAAGGAACTCAGGGGATTCTTAGTTCTCGATTAGGGAGGAAACAATGCGCAAATGGTGTGCAATCGTGGCAATGGGCGCTCTGATCGCTCTGCCTCTCGGTGCGCAACAGAAGGACGCAAGCAACGCAACTAACAGCAAATCGGCGGAGTCGACGAATGCAGTCCCGGCCAATGATTTCAGTGTCGCTCCCGCGTCGCCGAGCCTCTTTGCAATGCCGGCGCCCGCAGCAAAGCCCGCTGACGTCTTCTCGGATTGGTCCAACAATGCGTGGAACCGGCACGCCTGGGGACGGTTGACACCGCGATTTGAAGTCGCGGGCATGTTCAGCTACATCAACTTCAACCCCGGCGCGTTCAGGAATTTCAACGAACTGGGCGCGACCGGTTCGTTCGCCTACAACGCCAACCGCTGGCTGGGTATCGTTGGCGAAGTCGGCGGCTACCGTTTCGACCGGCAGGTCTTCATTCTCGACACCACCACCAACACGGCTTCGCTCGCGACCATCAGCGGAAACATGCAGACCTACCTCTTCGGTCCGCGCCTGAACCTGCGGCGCTTCGATCATTTCGTGCCATTCGGCGAAGTTCTCTTCGGCGCGGCACACGGCAGCAGCCAGCTTACCGGTGACAAGTCCCAGGGCGCGTTTGCGTTCGCGGTCGGCGGCGGCGTGGACGTGGTGCTCACCAAGTATCTTGCCTGGCGCTTTTTTCAGGCCGACTACCTGATGACCAATTTTTCCGGATCCCTGCTCAACGCCAACGGGCGGCAGAACAACTTCCGCATCGGCACTGGGCTCGTTCTGCGGTGGGCCTATCCTCCCGCTCCCCAGAAACCGAATCATCCGCCGGTCGCGGCCTGCTCGGCGGCGCAGCCTTCCGTCTTTGAGGGTTCGACCGATCCCGTGGCAATCCACGTGAACGCGACGGACGCCGACAACGATCCGCTTACCTACAGCTACACCGCCACAGGCGGAACCGTCGATGGCACGGGTCCCGACGTACGCTGGAACCCCTCGGGCCTCGCGATCGGCAACTACACCGTAACCGCGAAGGTGGACGACGGCCACGGCGTACCCGCTAGCTGCTCCGTGGACATTGCCGTAGCCAAGCGGCCCAACCGGCCGCCGGTCATTTCCTGCGCGCCAGAGCGCAATCCGATTAACGCGGGCGAGCACGTGGCGATTGTTTCCACGGCCAGCGATCCGGACGGCGATCCGTTAACCTACAGCTACACCACAACGGGCGGCCAGATTTCCGGCAACGACCCGACCGCGCAGTTCGATTCCACCGGCCTGGCGGCGGGAAGTTACACGGTGACTTGCACGGCCGACGACGGCCGCGGCGGCCGCACCAGCGCTACTACGACGGTGAACGTCCAGGAGCCAGCGGAGATCAAGCAACTGGAAGCCAGACTGTCCCTGCACGACATTTACTTCCCAACCGCACAGCCCACCGTGGCAAACCCCAACGGCGGACTGCTCCCAAGCCAGCTAAAGACGCTCAATGCGCTGGTCAGTGACTTCACAAAATACCTTACCTACAAACCGGATGCTCATTTGATTCTGGCGGGGCATGCCGATATTCGCGGCACCAAGGAATACAACTTGAAACTTTCCGAGCGCCGCGTGGAACGGGTGAAGAGTTATCTGGTCGAGCACGGCGTTCCCGCGGATCATGTGGAAACCAAGGCGTTCGGTGAGGAACAGAACATGAGCGCGGCCGACGTGAAGGCGCTGGTCGAACAGGACACCACCTTGAGCGACGAGACTCGCAAAAAGGTTCTCAAGAATCTGCCCACCATCGTGCTGGCCAACAACCGCCGCGTGGACGTAACCCTGAGCACGACGGGCCAACAGGGCGTACGAGGCCTGCCCTTCAACGCCGAGGATGCCGCGACATTGATCCGTCGTGGTGTTGAGGAAACCAAGAAAACCGGGAAGCCGGCAGCTAAGCCAGCCCCTAAGACAGCGCCGAAGCCGTAGTTCAGACCGGGCCGCAGGCTAAAGCAAATCGCAACGAAAGGAACGGGCGGTGCAAACCGCCCGTTCTTTATTTCCGGGATGGAATTCTTCCGCGGAGACCTCCTCATGCTTGATAGTGGTAAGGGCATGGTCCCAGCCTTCTTCGTTCCAGTTTCCGTCGAACAAGGCCCGAGATGTGTTCCCAGAGACGAGGCACGATGACGAAAACCGGACCGACCAGCCGCACTGGCCGGCCAGAGGTTAGTACGAGGTTAGTGTCGGGGGCTGGACACGGGCTGGCGCAAGAAGTCGAGGACACGCTGCCGGAACTCTTCCGGCGCAAAACCGAGCGCCGCGGTGTGGAACGCGCCGGGAACTATCCACAAGGATTTTGGCCCGCGCGCGGCCGCGTAAATTCTTTCTGCGTGACGGCAGGGCAGAGTGGTGTCCGCTTCATCGCAGATCAGCAGCACGGGAAAATTCCGCGCGGCCACAGCCTGCTCCGGGGAAACGCCGGCTGCGGGAAATCCCGCCAGCTTGCCGCCGCGGTAGAGCATCATCCACGCGCCCGGCGCAAAGACCGTCTTTCCGAGAAGCGGGTATTCCTCGAAACCCGCGTAATCGTAGGAAGCCTCGCGCAGGCTCGCGAACGGCGCTTCGGCGACAACAGCCTCAATGCGCGGATCAATGCCCGCGGATTGCAAGGCGATGCCCGCGCCCATCGATTCTCCCAGCGCAAAAATGTGCGCTGGATGCTCGGAGGCGACCAGCGCATCCACGACCGCGCGGGTGTCGTTGCGCTCCAGCCAGCCGTAGGTAGCCATGGCGCCGCCGCTTTCGCCGTGGGCCCGCTGGTCCATCATCACCACGCCGTATCCGGCGTGCAGCAGAATTTCGGATTGGCCGATGGTGCCGACGCGATTGTCGGCCACGCCGTGAAAGAGCAGCACCCAAGAGCCGTTCGGGTCCTGCGGGCGTACTTTCCATCCGCGCAATGCGGCGCCGTCCGGTGCGGTGACTAAGAAATCTTCGCAGCGCGCATGGTTGTGGGCGAAAGAAGCGTCAGCTTCGCGGATGAGATCCGGCGTCAGGGGGCGGACTACCGGATGAAGAAACGACGGCGCCACCAGCCAGCCCATGGCTGTGGCCAAAACCGGCGGAAGGAGCAGAAGGATCAGGAGAATCCGGAGCAGGCGTCTCGGCATAGGGCCTCAGAAGAAGATACGAGATTTCCCGAGAAGGTGTTCAGGAAAGTTGGCCGGGTTCAACTGCGGAACAGGACGTCTTCCCGCTGGAACATTTTTACAGCCAGGAAGAGCGCGGCGGCGGCGTAGACACAGGTGGAAAGAAAAATTAGGGCGATAAAATTCCAGTGATAGGTTCCGGTGACCAGTTCCTTGCAGAGCAGGCTGACATTCAGGATCGGAATCAGCGCCAGCTTGGCGGTGAGTTCAACGCCGGGAAGCATCGCGGCCACCGCCGGGACAATCACCAGGATCATCAACGGTGAGACGTAGCTCTGCGCTTCCTTGTAGCTTTTGGCGAAGAGCGAAATGGTGATCAGCCCGGCGGAAAAAAGCACCGCCAGCGGCAAGGCCATCAGGAATACGGAGAGCACGGCGGTGAATCCGATGTGCAGTTGCATGCCCGCGGCGTCCGGATTCTTCGTCATGTCGAACGCTTTCAATTGCTGCATCCCCCAGAAGGAAACGCCCATGGAGAGCACGGAGAGCGCCGCGGTAACAAGCGATGCGGTAAGCACGAGGAAAAACTTTCCAAGGACCAGGTCGAGGCGGGAGATGGGGCTTGAAAGAATCGTCTCCATGGTGCCGCGCTCTTTTTCGCCAGCGGTCAGGTCCATCGCCGGATACATGCCGCCGGTAAGGCAGAGCAGAATGACCATGTAGCCGATAATGCCGCCGAAGGCCGCGCCGCCGACTTTTTCGAGAGGCGCGACATTGTCCTGCTTGATGTGAAACGGCGTAAGCACGGAGGCGGGCACGTGATTGGCATCCAGCCTCGTTTCGATGACCTTGTCGCGGTAGGCCTTGAGATTCCTTTCGACGGTGTCCGCGGAAATGGACGACTTCAACTCTCCTCCGTATTTATAAATCTCAATGGTCAGGGGATTCTGTTGCGCGAGGCTGGCCTCAAAGCCGTCGGGAATCGCGATCGCCGCGCGAATCTCCTTATTGATGACTTTGTCTTTCCAGTCCGGAGTCGCAGGTACGACTTCGATCTTTTTGCCGGCACGCAGGGCTTCGAGCACACCGGGCGAGTCCGCGCCGCCAAGCAGCATCACCTTCGGGGTTTCTTCTTCCGCTTTCTTGACGAGTGTTACGGCAAGAGCGCCGAATCCGACGGAGAGGATCGGAAAAAGCAGCAGGGGCACGAGCAGGGTGGAAATGAGCGTGCGCCGGTCGCGCAGCGCCTCGGTGAGTTCTTTGCGGTAGACGATGCCGATATTCTGCAGGGGCATGTCAGGCCGCCTCCTCGGGCTTGTAGTGGGGCGCGACCACCTTCACGAAAATCTCTTCCAGGTCCTGCTCTTTATATTGCCCGCGAAGCGCGGGAAGCGATCCCTCCGCCAGCAATTTCCCCGACTGGATGATCCCGATAACATCGCAGAGCTTTTCCACTTCGCTCATCACGTGTGTCGAGAAAATGACCGTTTTTCCGCGCTGGCGGCACTCGCGGATGAATTCCAGAATTGTGCGCGCGGTCATGATATCGAGGCCCAGCGTAGGCTCATCGAAAATCATCACCTGGGGATCATGAATCAGCGTGCGGGCGATGGAAGTTTTCTGCTTCATGCCGGTGGAAAGCTTGTCGCAGCGGCGGTCGCGAAACGAGTTCATGTCCAGCCGCGTGAAGATTTCATCCACGCGCTTCTTTAATTCGTTTTCCGCGAGACCGTTCAGCCGCCCGAAGTATTCGACCATTTCCTGCGAATTGAGCCGCGGGTAGAGTGCCGTGGCGGTGGAGAGAAAGCCCACGTTGGCGCGGACTTTTTGCGGTGCCTCAACCACGTCGTGGCCGCACACGATCGCCGTACCGTCGCTGGGCTCGAGGATCGTGGCCAGCATACGCAGCGTGGTGGTCTTGCCCGCGCCGTTCGCGCCCAGCAGGCCGTAGATCTGTCCGGGTGCGCAGGTGAAACTCACACCATCCACGGCGCGGATTTCGCCACGCTTTTTGTCTTTAAACAATTTGGTCAGTCCACGCGTTTCGATCACGGAGAGTACCTCAACCTGAATTGGGAACCCGGACACGCCTACCCATGCTTCCCGATACGCGGGAGCAAGGAGAAAGATATCGCCGGGAACGAGTCCGCGCGCGGAATGCGGATGCTGCTACAAACAAGGAAGCCGCTTCTAACCCCGGTGACAATTCGGGCACTGTTTGGCATCGAATTTGTCAGGGGGCACGCGGAACATATTGTTGCACTGGATGCAGACACGGTGCAGCACGGGAGTTTTGGGCGGAATGGCGGGACTTTTTTTCTCTCCGGGCCGCGTGATTTCAGACGCATCCATGATGGCGGCATTCTACCACGAGGAACGCGCCGCCCGCTGGACCGTGGCCGGCAGCATCCTGGAACAGGCGCCGGGCATCTCATGGATAGACTGGTGCATGTGGAGAAAATGGTTAACCTCCTGATAGACTTTAGGTTAGGCATTCGAAGTACAATTCAGGCCAGCGCTCGGAATCCGGAACGACAGGCGCCCGCGAAAGCCGGATGATTCCTTCGTGTAGCAGATCCTGATGGCGAACGGGGATTGGGTTTCAGGAATATATGGATAAGAAGCTGCGCAACCGTACGCTGCTCTTCCTGCTCCTTGCGGGAATCGTCGCGTTCGTGTTGATCAAGGTGAGCGGCCGCCAGCCGGTGGCCAAAATATCGGCGGTGAAGCCGTTCCGGCAGAACATCGTTTCGTCCATCACCAGCAACGGCAAGGTGGAGCCGATCGCGCCATTCAATATTTTCGCGCGACTCGATACTTTCGTCGAGAAGGTGAGCGTCAGCGAAGGTCAAAACGTGAAGAGGGGGCAACTGCTCCTTCAATTAAACGTAAAAGACGCCACTTCGCAACTTGCAAATGCCAAGTCCAGGCTGTTGCGTGCCCAGGAAGACCTTCGCGCCGCCAGGGCCGGCGGGCGTACGGACGATGCCGCGCGTGTGGCCGGAGACCTGGCAAAGGCCATTGGCGACCGCGACGGGCTCGAGCGGCATCACGATTCGCTGACGCGGCTGCTGGCCGAGGGCGCGGCGACGAAGGACGAACTAGCCGCCAATGAGTTGGCCCTGAGCAAGGCGCAAGCGGAGGTGAACCGGCTGACGGCGGTAAAGAAGGAATTCGAGCGCCAGGTTTCGCTGGATACTTCGCGGGGAGATCTCGCGGTGCAACAGGCGCTGAACGACGTGGCCGCTCTTGAAGACAAGGTGCGGCAGGGACGCATCACTGCGCCGACTGACGGCACGCTGTACGCCTTGCCGGTCAAGGCCGGCGATTACGTGAAAATGGGCGATCTGCTGGCGGAGATGGCGGACCTGCATCAGGTTCGCGTGCGGGCGTTCATTGATGAACCGGAAATGGGCGGGTTGGAACCGGGCCTGCCGGTGAAAATTACGTGGGACGCGCTGCCGAACCGGACGTGGCAGGGGCAGACTGAGATGACGCCGAAACGGGTAGTGCCGCATGCCTCGCGCAGTGTCGGCGAATTGCTATGCTCGGTGGAAAACACCAAGCTCGAACTGCTGCCGAACACCAACGTAAACGTGCGCATCAATTCGCGGGAGCGCCTGAACGTGCTGGCGGTGCCGCGCGGCGCGGTGGAAACGGTCGCCGGGCAGAGCTTCGTGTTTGTGGTTAAGGACAGCGTGGGGAAAACGATGTTGGAAAAGCGTCCCATTCGAGTGGGCATCGCGGACGCGACAAATTACGAGGTCGTCAGCGGACTCACCGGGGAGGATACGGTGGCGTTGCCGGGCGATGCCGATTTTCGCGATGGCATGTCGGTGAAGGTGGTGAACTTGGACACGTCGAACGTCCCGGGTGGGAATGGTGCGAGCAATTAACCTTATTTGCGCCGCCCTGGTTTGCCTGCTGTTGCTGCCTGGTGTGGGGCGCGCAGAGGAAACTTCCTTGCAAAAGGCCAAGAGCGCGTTTGAAAAGGGCGAGTACACACAGGCAATTGAGATCCTGAAGAACGCCGCGGGCAGCGAGCCGAACAGCGGCGATATCTACGTGTTGCTGGCTCGATCCTACCTGGAACTGAACCAGTACGATGCCGCGGTAAATAGCGCAGAAAAGGCCGTGGCGATCGACCCGAAAAATTCCGAATATCACCGGTGGTTGGGCGAAGCGTTCGGCGCGAAGGCGGATCACGCGTCCATGCTGAGCGCGTACTCGCTGGCGCGAAAGACGCAGAAGGAATTTGACGCCGCGGTACAGCTGGACCCGCGCAATTTTGATGCGCAGCAGGATTTGATCGAGTACGACTGCACCGCGCCCGGAATGGTGGGTGGCGGCGAAGAGAAAGCCCAGCCACTGATCGAGAAATTGATGAAGATGGATGCGGCGGAGGGGCATTACGCCACGGGCATCTGCCGTGCGCAGAAAAAGAATTACACCGAAGCTGATGCTGAATTCTCTAAGGCTCTCGAAAGCAAGCCGAAGACCGCCAAACGCATCTACGACATCGGGGACTATTTTCTGCAGCGCAAGAATGCAGAGAAACTTCTGGTTGTAGCCGGCGCCGGGGAAGAACTCGCGCCGCGCGATCCGCGCTGCAAATTCTATCGCGGAGTAGCCATGATTCTCGAAGGCCAGAAACCGGCGGAAGCGGAGAAATTGTTGCGCGAGTACCTGCAACTGGCGCCCATGAACTCCGAGTATCCGCGTCCGTGGGCCGCGCACTACTGGCTCGGGCAGCTGCAGGAGAGCCAGAAGAATCCGGCGGGAGCGCGGGGCGAATATCAGGCGGCGCTGAAATTGAATGGCAAGTACAAGCCGGCCCAAGAGGCGCTGAAGCAGCTCGCGAAAGACTGAGCCAGATTTTTTCGGAAGGCAAATGCACATACGCGAAGCAGTTGCGGTAGCCGTGGACGCCTTGCGCGCGAACAAAGTGCGCGCGGTGCTGACGTCGATCGGCGTGATTATTGGCAGCGCTTCCATCGTGCTGGTTGTGACCGTGGCATTGACCAGCCAGAGATTTGTGATTTCGCAGATTGAGGCGATGGGGTCGAACCTGGTTTGGGTGGAGATGATCAAAACGCCCGAAAAGGCGCAACCTCTCAGCTATGAAATCAACACCGACGATTTGGCGGCGGCGAAGGCGCAGATACCCGATGCGCTGATTGTGGCGGGCTTCAACGATCTGCCTATGGCGGTTGTGGTTGGCGGAAGGACGCGCCCGGTGCGGCTGATCGGTGTCACCGATGGATACCAGCAAATCCGGCGGCTGATTATTCTGCGCGGGCGGTATTTCGATTTCGCGGACATGGAAGCGCGAAGCAAGGTTTGCCTGATCACCAAGGATTTGGCGGACCGAGTATTCGGAGTGGAAAACCCGGTCGGGCGGCAACTCCGAATGGGTGAGCTGACGTTTACGGTCATCGGCGTATTCAGGGAACGCGCCGAGACGTTTGGGTTGTCGGAGTTGCAGAAGGAATCGGTGATCATTCCGTTTTCACTGATGAAGTATTACACCGGCACCGACGTTTTAAGTACGCTGCAGTTGCAGACGGGCGGCTCGGACAAGGTGGCGATTGTCGAAAAACAGATCAACCGGCTGCTGAAGAGCCGCCATCCGGCGCAGGCCGAATATAACGTGCAGACGCTCACAGCGATTCTGGGTGCGGCGAAGACCATTTCGCTGGCCTTGCGCATCGTATTGATCGTGATTGCGTTCATCGCGCTGCTGATCAGCGGCATCGGCATCATGAACATCATGCTGGTGACGGTGACCGAGCGGACGCGGGAAATCGGCATTCGCAAGGCGATCGGGGCCGCGCAGAATGAAATCATGTGGCAATTCCTGATCGAGGCGTTTCTGATCAGCGGCGGCGGCGCGGTGATTGGAATTTTGATCGGCGTGGGAATTCCGGTGATCGTGCAGCAGCTTTTGCCGGGGAATTTGCGGGTGCCGATTTCGGGCATGAGTGTGGTGCTGGCGTTCCTGGTGTCGTGCTCGACCGGACTTTTTTTCGGCTGGCTGCCGGCAAAGCAGGCAGCGGCGCTCGAACCGATCGAATCACTGCGCTATGAGTAAGCGGATGGGAGGAAGATGCATGGCCTGGAAACTAGGCATGACTCTGGGATTTTTGGTGGCGCTTGTGCCGCACTACGTGCGGGCACAGCAAACGCCACCCGCGCCGGTGGCGAGCGTCACGCCGGTGGCCCTGACACTGAAGCGCGCGGTTGAGATGTCGCTCTCGAACAGCAAGGATATTCAACTGGCCAGGCTGCAAGTGCAGGCGGCACAGGATAACGCGCAAATCACACGCGCGGAGTTTCTTCCCAATTTGTATGCGGGATCGGGTGCCGGTTACACGTATGGATTGCCGGAAACGCCGGGAGGGCGGCCACCGGCGATCTTCAGCGTTACGTACACGGAGCAAGTCCTGAACGGGCCGCTGCGCGGTTTGGCGAAAGAGCAGCAGGAACAAGTGCGAGCGCAGCGGGCAGTGCTGGAAGATACGCGGAACGTGGTCATGGTGCGCGTGGCATCGGGCTACCTGGAACTGGTGAAGGTGCGCCACTCGCTGGAACTGCTGCGGAAAGAAAAGGACAGCGCGGACAAGATCGTCGAAGTCACGAAGGAACGCGAGGGCGAAGGCTACGAGCTGCCCGTGGAAGTGACCAAGGCGCAGTTGACGCTGGCGCAGGTGCAGCAACGCATACTGCAACTGGAAGGGCGTCAGGACGAGCTGGAAGTTTATTTGCGCAATCAGTTGGGGCTCGCCGTGGATCAGCCAATGGACGTGACGCCGGAAGAGTTGCCGGGCGCCGCGGAGCAGGAAGGCGCGAACCTGATTGCCATGGCGGCCCAGAGCAACACGCGTCTCATGGCGGCGGAGTCCGACGTGAGAGGCAAGGAGCTTCGCCTGAAGGGAGAGAAGCAGGGATACTGGCCGACGCTGCAACTGGTGACCATCTACGACGTGCTGGCCAAATATAATTTCAACAACTATGTCAACATCGTTCAGAATTTCCGCTACAACAATTTGAATGCCGGGGTGAACGTCAACGTGCCAATTTACAGCGCGAAGACGCGGGCGAATGTGGCGCTGGCGCAGGTGAACCTGGAAGCGGCAAAAATCAATTTGAGCAACACGAAGAGCCAGGTGAGTGCCGAGGTGCGCCAGAAATCGCGCAAGGTGCAGCAGGCGGACGCCACAAAAGAGGTGGCGCGGCTGGAATTGCAGTTGTCGCAGCAGGATTTGGCGGTGCTGCAATCGCAATTCGGCGAGGGCAAGGTGAATTTGCGCGACGTGGAAAAAGGCCGCCTGGACGAAAATGAAAAATGGATGTCTTACCTGGACGCGAATTTCCAGCGGCAGCAAGCGCAACTGGACCTGCTGAGGACGGCCGGGCAGTTGGACAAGGTTCTGGAATAAGCTCGATTGTTCTTGCTCGGGACTATTCACGCTCCACAAATCGGATACCGCGCCCATGCTGGATAAAGCAAGCCTGAAAATTCTTCGGGAAGCGCTTGAGAAACTGGACTCGGGATTTGCCACGCTGCCACCGTTCGACGCTCGAGTTCCCGGTGCGGAACGCATGGTGGAAACTCTCGCGGCCGTCGCGGAGCGGCTGCACGATAACTATCCTTATTTTCATCCACTCTATGCAGGGCAGATGCTGAAGCCGCCGCATCCTGTGGCGCGGCAGGCGTATGCGCTGGCGCAATGGATCAATCCCAATAATCACGCGCTGGATGGCGGGCGGGCGACCTCGGTGATGGAGAAGGAAGCGGTTGCCGGAATCGCGGAAATGTTTGGATGGCGGGAGCACCTCGGCCATTTGTGCGGCGGCGGGACGATGGCCAACCTGGAAGCCCTGTGGGTGGCGGGACAACTAACGCCGGGGAAGAAGATTCTGGCGAGCGAGCAGGCGCATTACACGCATGGGCGAATCAGCGGCGTTCTGCACCTCCAGTTCACGTCTGTGCCTTCGGATGCGCGCGGCCGGATGGATCTTCAGAAGTTGCGCGAACACGTTGCGCGAGGCGATGTGGGCGCAGTGGTGGCCACGATGGGAACGACGGCCACGGGGTCTGTCGACCCGCTCGTCGGGATTCTGGAATTGCGCGATAAGTATGGGTTCCGAGTGCACGCGGATGCTGCGTACGGTGGATACTTCGGCCTTGCCGAAAATCTTGGCGAGGAGGCGCGGCACGGATTTGATTTGCTGCATCGCGTGGATTCGATTGTGATCGACCCGCACAAGCACGGTTTGCAGCCGTATGGATGTGGCTGTGTTGTGTTTCGTGATCCGGGTGTGGGGAAACTTTACAAGCACGATTCGCCGTATACGTATTTCAGCTCGAAGGAATTGCACCTGGGCGAGATCAGCCTGGAATGTTCACGGCCCGGAGCGGCCGCGGCCGCGCTGTGGGCGACGCAGAAATTGTTGCCACTTGCGAAGGGCGGGGAATTCGCGCGCGGGTTGGAAGATTGCCGAGCGGCAGCGCTCGATATGCACCAGCGGCTTGAGAAGGATGCGCGGTTTGTGACGGCATTTCCGCCGGAGCTGGATATTGTGGTGTTTGCAGCGCGGGCTGGGAGCGTGAGCGAAGCGTCGGAGAGGTCCCGGAAAATATTCGAGGCGGCGGCGAGGAGAAATTTGCACCTGGCAGTGGCGGAGTTGCCGGTGGAATTTTTTGAGGGGAATCTGCAGGGGATGAAGAAGGACCGCGTGAGTCTGACTTGTTTGCGGTCGGTGTTGATGAAGCCGGAGCACCGGGAGTGGGCGGGGAGGATTTGGAAGATTTTGCGTGAGGCGACGGAAGAGGTTTTGGGGAAGGGTGAAAGCCTGTCGAGCCAAGATCGCTAATTCCATACGGTTGTTGAAGTTGAGGTTTCCTCCCGCATCCTCGTCGGATGCCCTCAGAATGACAAGCTTTGCAGGCTGCGCATGCGGCGAAAATGCGGTGCAACTTCCACTTAATGCAGCATTTAACGGTTGGATGCGGATTGCACACCTTTGGCAGAAAGGGGTGCTCGGATCGAACCAAGTCGGGTAAACTATTATCTACACGAGTTAGGGTACCAGACAGGTCACCGAACGTATGCTACCTGTTTGGCCAAAAGTGCGAATGTTTTGCACAATGAATTTGACCGAAAACTGAGGGTGAAGAATGCCGGATGTAATGAAAACACTGCTGTTGAACCCGCCGAGCTTCGAGAATTTCGACGGCGGAGCTAGCTCGCGGTGGCCCGCGACGCGTGAGATTGAGTCCTACTGGTACCCGGTTTGGCTGTCGTACCCGGCGGGAATGATTCCGGGCAGCCGTTTGCTGGACGCCTCTCCCCACAAGATTAACTGGCAGCAGACCGTGCAGATCTGTAAGGACTACGAGTTCCTGGTGCTTTTCACCTCGACGGTGGGCTTCGACAGCGACATCAAGCTGCTGCGCAAGATCAAGGAAGCGAACCCATCAATGAAGGTGGCGTTCGTCGGTCCGCACGGACACATCAAGCCGGACGAAACGCTGAATGCCAGCGAGGACATTGATTTCATCGTGCGCGGGGAATTCGACCACGCGGTGGCGGAATACGCGCACGGCAAGCCGGTAGAGCAAATCCTTAGCGCGAGTTACAAAAAGGACGGCAAGATCGTCCACAACGCGTCCCGCCCGCAACTGCACACGGAAGAGTTGGACGCACTGCCGTTCGCGACGGACGTTTACAAGCGCGACCTTGAAATTGAGCGGTACAACGTGCCGTTTTTGCTGAATCCCTTCGTGTCGTTTTATAGCTCGCGCGGCTGCCCGGCGCTTTGCACGTTCTGCATGTGGCCGCAAACGCTTTCGGGCCATGCGTGGCGCACGCGTTCGGTGGACAACGTGGTGCAGGAAGTGAAAAACGCGCTTTCCTACTTCCCGCAGATGAAAGAGATTTTCTTCGACGACGACACGTTCAACATCCGCAAGGACCGCGTGATCGAGTTGAGCCAGAAGTTCAAGCCGTTGAAGTTCCAGTGGTCCTGCACAGCGCGCTGCCATAGCAAGTATGAAGAGCTGAAGGCAATGGCGGACGGGGGGGCGCGCTTGTTCATCGTGGGCTTCGAGTCCGGCGACGCGCAGATCCTTAAGAACATCAAGAAAGGCGCGACCACCGAGATGGCGCGCGAGTTCATGAAGAACTGCAGGAAGGTCGGCATCAAGGTGCACGGCGACTTCATCATCGGGCTGCCGGGCGAGACGAAAGAGACCATCAACAAGACCATTGATTTCGCCAAGGAACTGGATTGCGAGACGATCCAGGTTTCGCTGGCGCATGCCATGCCGGGGACGGAGCTGCACGATCAAATGTCCAAGGAAGGTTTCCTGCGCGTGGAAGCGCTGGCAGACCAGAGCGGTCACCAGTTACCGCACATCGAATTCCCGCATCTTTCCAAGGCGGACATGATGGCGGGCGTGACGCGTTTTTACGATGAATATTATTTCCGCCCGAAGGTTGTGTGGCGGATCGTGAAGGAAGCGCTGTGGGACAGCCACGAACGCAAGCGGTTGTATCACGAGGCCACGGACTTCCTTCGGCTGCGCGCCGAGCGGCTGAAGTGGGTGCAGCAGGGCGGCGACGCGCCGAAGACGATGGTTGCTGTGGGCGGAACCTCATCGTCCAGCGGCAACGATTAACCCGAAAGAATGAGCCACGAGCATAGGCTGAGATTCAAGACGCTGGTTATGGTCTTGTTGATGGTGGTGTGCGCGAACACTGGCGACCTGATGCTGGCGCGCGGGATGAAACAGATCGGGAACGTGGAGATTTCCTTTCATGGGCTGCGGCACGCGCTGCTTTCGACGATTCAGAGCGGGAGCATCTGGATCGGGATTCTCTTCCTGATTGGTTTCACACTCTGCTACATGACCGCGGTGAGCTGGGCGGATTACAGCTTTGTGATGCCCGCGGGAGCGTTTGGCTACGCGGTGCAGACGATGCTGGCGATTCTCGTGCTGCACGAACTGGTTTCACCGAAGCGGTGGATTGGCGTGGCGATGATTTGCGTCGGCGTGCTGCTGGTGGGGCAGACAAAGCCGAATACGACGAATGGCACGGGGCCCGTGGCGCCATGACCCGGGTGATCCTGATGCTTGTGTTTTTTGTGCTGTGCAACACCGGCGGCGAGCTGGCGATGTCTTACGGCGTGAAGCAGGTGGGCGAGCCGCAAAGCTTCCGGCCGATGGCGCTGCTGCGGTTTGTTTGGGCGGCGGCTCGGAACAGCTGGCTTTGGGTGGCGTTGCCGTTGCTGGCGGCGTCGTTTTATTCCCTGCTTATACTGTTTTCGTGGGCGCCGGTGAGCGTGGTGATACCGGCGTCGGCTTCCAACTACATTGTGGGCACGTTTGGCGCGAAGTACTTGTTAAAGGAAGATGTCTCGTTCAAGAGATGGCTGGGCGTGGTTTTGGTGTGCGTTGGCGTTACGGTGGTTTTACTTACCGGCAAGAGTTGAAGCGTCGTGGTCTGGTTACTCCCCTCTCTCCTTGTCTTCTTTCCCAAATCAACGTGGGTGGAATAGCCGTTGGGCCAACAAGGCGACAAAGAGAATCGCGAGCAAAATTGCCACCAGACTGCTCCGGATGATTGCCTTCACGTGCTTGGAGTCCATCCGCAGAGATTACTGGAAAGGCGCCTCTGTGCAAAGCACATGATCGCGATTCGAGCGGCATGGGCTATGTATTTGTGGTAGCTAGGGGCGATTGGAAAAGATGTAGCGGTCGGCGGATTTGGTGATTAGGTAGATGGGGGCGATGGCGGCCAGGGTGTCGCGCTTCTTTTCGTTGCGAGTGATCAGGTAGATGCGCGTAGGGCTGGCCCAGAGTTGGGCGAATTGGGCATTGTCAAAGAAGATGGGCGGGGAGTCGGGGAAGAGGGAACCGTACCAGAGGCCGTTGACGCGGCCGTTGAGGACGTAGATTTGCTGGCCGGTGTAGAAGCGGACGGAGGAGGCGTTGGCGTATTCGCCGTCGGTGAAGATTTTGTCGCCTGGCTGGAGGAGTGGCTTGAGAGTGATCGCGAACTGCTTGGAGCCGAGGATGGGATAGAAGACGCCGAGGGAGACGTGGGCGCACTCGATGAAGACGACGATCATGGCGATGAGGGCCCAGTTTGCGGCGAGCGTTTTGCCGCGGCGGCGGAAAAACCAGTTGAGCAGCGTGCCGAAGAAGAAGGCCAGCGCTGTGCCGATGAGCGGACCCCGGAAAAAGCCCATGGCGTCGCCGGTGAGATCGAGAAAATGGCCAAGGGAGAGAGCGTATAGATTCGGATTTTTGTTGAGCAGGTCGAACAGTTCGAGGTTCGGTGCCGGAGTGTGCGAGGTGACGGCAAGCGTGCCGGTGATTGCGGCGATGAGAATGCCGACGACGAGGAGGGCCATGGCGGAGCGGCGGCCCGCTCGGGCGATGGGAGAGCCGATCGGTGCCTCGGCTTCCTGAGCCAGCCAGTGGCCGAGGAGAAGCGCGAGGCCGGGGAGGCCGGGAGCGAGATAGTATTCCTGGCGCGTGGAGAAGCTGAAGAAGAGAAGAACGACGGCGGGCCAGCAGAAGAGAAGAAGGAGAACGGCTTCTGTGGAGCGGCTGACGCCCGCGATGCGCGGCAGGCGAAAGCGAACCTGAGCGAGCGCCTGGGGCAGGAACGAGCTCCAGGGCAGGAACCAGACGAAAATCAAGCCGTAAAAGAGAAGGATGGGGACGGTGTCGTAGTCTACGGGATAGCGCTTGCCGAGATAGCGGAGGAACTGTTCGTTGACGAAATAGAACCACAGAAAGCCCTTGGCCTGGCCAGCGGGCGGGTTGCGGAGGGCGGCAAGAATGTGCCAGGGAGCGGCGACGAGGAGAAAGACGAGGGTGCTGGAGAAGAGATGCATCTTCAGCAGGTGGCGCAGGTCGCGGGCTAGAAGCAGAAAGATGAAAATGATGGCGCAAGGGAAGACGACACCGATGAGTCCTTTGGTGAGCACGTTGAGAGCGATGACCGCGGCAATGCCCCAGCAGGAAAGAAGCTTGGGCTTTTCGGATTGCCAGCCGTCGAGGAAGAGATAGAGAGCGATGCCGATCCAGAGGCCGACGGTGACGTCGGGAATGAGAATGCGGGTGAAGAGATACGGGCCGCAGGAGGCGAGGAAAACGACGGAGGCCCAGAAGCCGGATTGCGGGGTGAGGAAGCGTCGGCCGAAGAAGTAGAGGAAGAAGGCGAGGGCGAGGACGCTGAGGTGGAGAGAGAGGCGGGCGCTCCATGTGTGGACGCCGAAGAGCTTGATGCCGATGGCTACTCCCCAGTAAGGAAGCGGGGCTTTTTCGAGGTAGCGGATATTGTTTTCGTGGAGAGTGACCCAGTCGTGGCGGACAAGGATTTCGCGGCCCGCGTCGGCGTGGGAGGCGTCGACATCGTCCTGAAGGGGAGGGGTGAAGAGGCCGGGGCCGTAGACGGCGAGCCAGAGGAGAAAAAAGATGACGAGCGAGGGCCAGGTGCGTTGTCCGAGAGAGCGAAACATTCCGAATGAAAACCTCAGAGAGGGATTACGGACGCGAAAACGTCCTGTGAGCAAAATAATAGTTTAGCATGCGCTTTTGCCTGGACACCGGAGAAGAGGGGGAAAATATAACGTTAGAGACGCTCGGGTTCGCAGAGAAGAGCGGGATTTTTGCCACCGAGGACACTCCAGAAGAACCCGGACAAAGGGAAGAGTTTTGGAAGTCGTGATATTGTATACTTCAGAACTTCGACTAGCAGCAACGGCAGTGCGGCGAGATGCAAGGGGATTTTGAGACAAATCCGCAGTGGCTCGGCGCGTGGCAATCCGGAGTAAAGCAGCAGGATGAACGAATGACGAGGGACAAGGGAGCCTGGGTGTGATTATTGTGCGCAGCCCGATGCGGATTTCGCTGGGCGGAGGCGGCACGGATTTGCCGTCGTACTACACGAAACATACAGGATTTGTGGTGTCGGCGGCGATCACGCGCTACGTGTACATCACGATCAGCGACGGATTCTGGCCGCGGATCCACCTGAAATATTCGAAAATGGAAGATGTGGAGCGGGTGGAGGAGATCCATCACCCGATTATCCGGGAGGCGATGAAGCTGACCGGAGTGACGGGACCGTACCTGGAGATTGTGAGTTTGTCGGACATTCCGGCAGGAACGGGGCTCGGATCGTCGGGGAGCTTTACGACGGCGCTTTTGAGCGCGTTGCACACGCTGAAAAGGCAGTTTGCTTCGCCGCAGGAGCTGGCGGAGCAGGCTTGCCATATCGAAATTGATATTTTGAAGGAGCCGGTGGGGAAGCAGGACCAGTACATCGCGGCGTTCGGGGGGATTACAAGTTTTGAGTTTTTGCCGGACGGCGAGGTGAATGTTGCGCCGCTGACTTTGCCGTCCGAGGCTTTGGCGAATCTGGAGGATAATTTATTGCTATTTTTTACGGGGACGGCGCGGTCGGCTTCGGAGATTTTGCGGGATCAGGATACGAAAAGCAAAGATGACGCCAGGGAGATGCTGGCGAATCTTCATTTCACGAAACAGCTTGGGGTGGAGAGCCGCGACGCGCTGGTGAACGGCGATTTGCGGAAGTTTGCAGAGTTGATGGCGGTGCATTGGGAGCACAAGAAGAAGCGTTCGCCCGGGATGAGTAACGGGCCGATTGATGAGCTGTACGAATTGGCGCGGAAGAATGGGGCGCTGGGCGGAAAGATTGTGGGCGCGGGAGGTGGGGGGTTTTTACTTCTGTATACGGAGCAGAAGACGCGGGTACGGGAAGCGATGCGAGGGGCGGGATTGCGGGAAGTGCGGCTTGGTTTCGATTTTGGCGGGACTACGATTGTGGCGCACTCGTGAACAGAGAGATTTAACCGAGAGGACGCTGCGGAAGCGAAGAAGGGGGTTGATGCTGCCGGTGGCGATACTTGCGGGGGGATTGGCGACGCGGCTGCGGCCGGCGACGGAGAAGATTCCGAAGTCGCTGCTGGAGGTGAATGGAGAGCCGTTCATCGCGCATCAGTTGAGGCTGCTGAAGGGGAATGGAGTTACGCAAGTGGTTTTGTGCGTGGGTTTCTTGGGCGAGATGGTGCGCGGCGTGGTGAAGAATGGGCATTCCTTCGGGCTGGATGTGCACTACTCGTTCGACGGACCGGCGCTGCTGGGGACGGCGGGCGCGTTGAAGCGAGCGCTGCCGACACTGGGGAAGGCGTTTTTGACGTTGTACGGCGATTCGTATCTGCTGTGTGATTATGCGGGCGTGGCGCGGGAATTTGAGGCGTCGGGCAAGCAGGCGCTGATGACGGTGTTTCGAAACGAAGGCCAGTGGGATACAAGCAACGTCGAGTTTGAGGATGGCGTCATACTGGCGTACAACAAGAAGGAGCGGACGCCGCGGATGAAATTTATCGACTACGGGCTGGGCGGGTTCACGGCCAAGGCGTTTGAGCGGGTGCCGGCGGACACCGCGTTTGACCTGGCGGAGTTGTACGGAGAAGTTCTGGCGGATGGGGAGCTTGCGGGAATGGAAATAAAACAGAGATTTTATGAGATTGGCTCGCCGGCGGGGCTGGAAGAGACAGCGCGGTTCATCGCGTCGCAGGGAGTGGGGAAGGCATGAGCGCGGGAGAGTCGTTCGCGGAAAAGTTTTTGGCGGAGGCGGCGGAGATTGTGGAGCGACTGGACCGCGCTAGCCTGGAGAAGGCCGCGAAGATGATCGGTGAGTTGCGGGCAACCGGCGGTCGGCTTTTTATTCTGGGAGTGGGCGGAAGCGCAGCGAATGCTTCCCATGCTGTGAACGATTTCCGGAAGATTGCGGGGATTGAGGCGTACGCGCCGACGGATAATGTTTCCGAGTTAACGGCGCGAACGAATGACGAAGGCTGGGCGACGGTGTTTGAGGGCTGGCTGAAGACGAGCAAGTTGCAGGCGCGCGACGCGGTGCTGGTGTTTTCGGTGGGCGGGGGAGATGTGGAACGCAACGTCAGTCCGAATCTGGTGGCGGCGCTGAAGCTGGCGAAATCGGTGGGCGCGAAGATTATCGGCGTGGTGGGGAGAGACGGCGGGTATGCGGCGAAGGTGGCCGATGCGTGCGTGTTGATTCCGGTGGTGAATCCCGTGCATGTGACGCCGCACTCGGAGGCGTTTCAGGCGGTAGTGTGGCATTTGCTGGTTTCGCACCCGGCGGTGAAAGTGGAGCAGACGAAGTGGGAGTCGACGGCGGGGACTCGGTGAGGAACAAGGCCGTATTTCTGGATCGCGACGGCGTGCTGAACCAGGCGGTGGTGCGGAACGGAAAGCCGTACCCACCGGCGAACGCAGCGGAGTTGGCGCTGGCACCGGATGCGGAGGCGGCGCTGCGGGAATTGAAGGCGCAGGGATTTTTGCTGCTGGTGGTGACGAATCAGCCGGACGTGGCGAAGGGGATTACGACGCGAGCGGCGGTGGAAGAGATTAACCGGAAGCTGGCGGCGGAGTTGCCGGTGGATGATGTTTTTGTCTGCTACCACCAGGACAAGGATCATTGCGATTGCCGGAAGCCGAAGCCAGGGATGATTCTGGAAGGCGCGCGCAAGCATGACGTGGATATGGCGGAGAGTTTCATGGTCGGCGACCGCTGGCGGGATGTGGAGGCGGGGCAAAATGCGGGATGCCGCACGGTTTTTATTGATAGCGGATATGAAGAGCAGCAGCCTGCGCGGCCGGCGGATGCGCGGGTACATTCGTTGAAAGAAGCGGCGGACTGGATTTTGCAGGCATGCCGAAGGGGAGTGGCGCAATGAAGGCGGTTTCCGAATTGAAGGTAAAGATTTTTGGGGACGGAGCGGACCTGGCGGGGATTCTGGAGCTGAGCCGGCTGCCGTATATCAAGGGATTCACGACGAATCCGACACTTATGCGCAAGGCCGGCGTTGGGGATTACGCGGAATTTGCGGCGGAAGTGTTGCAGCACATCAAGACCCAACCGGTGTCGTTTGAAGTGTTTGCGGACGACGAAGAGACGATGGAGGCGCAGGCGAAACACATCGCGAGTTGGGCGAAGAATGTATACGTGAAGATTCCGGTGACGAATACGAAGCGGGAGCCGATGTATGGGCTGATCCGGCGGCTGAGTCACGAAGGGATTCAGGTGAACGTGACAGCTATGATGACGTTGGAGCAGGTGCGCGAAGTGGGGAAGGCGTTAGACGGCGGAGCGGCTTCGAACGTGTCGGTGTTTGCGGGACGCGTGGCGGACACGGGGCGGGATCCGGTACCGATGATGCGGGAGGCGCTGGAGATTTTGCGGGGGAATCCGAAAACGGAATTGATCTGGGCGAGCCCACGGGAGCTGCTGAATATTTTTCAGGCGGATGCGATTGGGTGCCACATTATTACGGTGACGAACGATGTTCTTGCGAAGTTGAAGCTGGTGGGGAAAGATCTGGGGGACTATTCGCTGGATACGGTGCAGATGTTTCATAACGATGCGGAGAAGGCGGGGTATACGCTGGATGTGGCAGCGGCTGCGCGGGGAGCGAAGTCTAGTAAGTCTTAGGTAGTCTGGTGTAGCAGGCGTCGACGATTTGCATGGAGCGCAGGGCGTCGGCGGCGGTGGCGATTGTCAGGTTGGCGTTTGGGTTTGTGCAGGCAGTGATAAATTCCTCGGTCTCCTGCTGCAGGGAGACGTCTTCCATTCCATAGTCAAATTGAGTTTCGCGGGGCTGATCGGGCTGGAGCCAGGGCCATTTGGTTACGATGGTCAGGCGCTGGGCCCCATAGAATTTGCCGCGGCCGCGGAGGAGGAACTGCGCCTTTTCGGTTTCGACGGTGATTTCCATGCGAGATTGCCAACTGGAGAGCGAGAGATTGACGCTGGTGGCGGCGCCACCGGGGAGAGTGAGAACGAGGCTGGCATGGTCTTCGACCTGAATCTGCCAGAACTGGCGGCTGAGATGGCCGGCGGCGAGTTCGGCGCCACCGAACATCCAGAGAAAGAGATCGAAGAGATGGATACCGGGATCGATGCAGACGCCGCCGCCGCAGCGGATGGGGTCGGTCTTCCAGCTTTTTTCGTAACCGGGTTGCGCGCCGTGGGAGAGCACAGCGTCCACGCCAAGGACCCGGCCGCATTCGCCGGAAGACAGAAGCTTGCGGAGATGCTGAACATTTTTTAGGAAGCGATAGTTGAGGCCGACGAAGACGCGGCTGTTGGATTTTTTTGCCGCGGCGATGAGATTTTCTGTCTCGGCGCTGGTGCGGCCGAGCGGCTTTTCCACCAGGACGTAAGGGGCGAGCGGGAAGATTCTTGGAAGAATTTCGACGGCGGTGTCGTGAGGAGTGGCAACAATGGCGGCGTCGTAGTTTTTGGCGAAGGCAGCGGTTTCGTTTACGGCTGCGGCCTTTGGAGAAAGTTTTGTGCCTTCGGCGACTTTGGGATCGAAGACCGTGATTTCGGAAACGGCTGGGAGTTTGGTCAGGCCTTGAATGCGCTGCGCGCCGATCAGGCCGGAACCAACGACGAGAAGTTTCATAGGTCGATGCGCCTCAGTTTGAGAGCTTCCGCGCGGAGGGAGCCCGGCGAAAGCGTTGGATAAGGATCGTTGACGTGGAGGAAGCGGCCGGAGATGCCGTCGGAATCGGAGGAGAGCAGCCAGCGGCAGAGAGCGATGGGTTTGGAGAAGGGGACAACGGTGCGGACTTCTCCGCCTGCGGCGCGAACGGCGGCGAGCATGGAAGTTTCGTTGGCACCGGGAGCGATGATGTTGACGTCGATGGGAATTTGCGCGGCTTCGAGTTCCATGGACATGGTTTCGCACATACGGACGGCGGCGGCTTTGGAAGTGCCATAGGGAAGAAATTGCGGATAGCCGTAGGCCGCGCCGCCGCCGGCGAAGAGGACGATTTTGCCGCGATGGGAGGGAGTTTTTGGTGCGGTGCCGAGCCAGGTTTGGACGAAGCTTCTTGCTACGAAGAAGGCGCCGGAGGAATTAATGCGGAGAGTGTGAGCGAATCGTTCGGGGTCAAGTTGCCAGAAATTGCCGGCCTGGCCGAGTTCGGCAGCGGAATGGATGACGGCGTCGAGGCCTTGCCACTCGCGGCGGATTTCGGCGAAGAGAGAAGCGACGGAGTTCGGGTCCGCGACGTCAACGCGAGAGGCGCGGTGTCCGTGGCCGAGTTGAGCGGCGGCCTCGCGGACTTTTTCGGTGGTGGCGGCTAGCCACAGGCGGTGGCCGGACGCCGCGAGATCGCGGGCGACTTCCAGGCCGATACCGCGACTGCCTCCGGTGATGAGAACGCGGGTGGAGTGCGGCGAATTTGGGACAGCGGTCATTACAGTATGCTCCGAAATTATTTCTCTATTAGAACATGAGCGGGAGAAATTCGGAGGGTTTTGAGGTCGACGGTGGGGAGGGAGTCGACTATCATTAATTTATCTCCCGTGTGAACGGAATTTTCATTGTGAACTGCCGGCTTGGGAGCAGGCATCGACGATGATCGTTTGCGAATCGGGGCGGCTTCCAAGAGAAGAATTCAAGATAACGCAGAGACGCTGAGTACGCTGAGATTCGCAGAGGTCCGGAGAAGAATATGAGGATGGGGCGGTTTTTCATTGTGGGTGGGGCGGGATTTATCGGGTCGCATTTTACCGATGTGCTGCTGGCGAAGGAGGGGGTGGAGTCGGTTACGATTTACGACAACCTGACGTCGGGGCGGGAATGGCATTTTGCGAAGCATTTGGGGAATTCGAAATTCAAGTTTGTGAAGGGCGACGTGAAGGACATTGAGGCGCTGAAGCGGGCGATGGACGGGAGCGAGGTGGTGATTCACCTGGCGTCGAATCCGGATATTGCGCGAGCGGCGACGGAGCCAGACATTGATTTTCGCGAAGGGACGTATCTGACGGAGCGGGTGCTGGAGGCGATGCGGCTGACTTCGGCGAAACGGATTTTGTATGCGTCGGGGAGCGGCGTTTACGGCGAGTTGGGGATGGTGGAGGCGGACGAGGATTATGGGCCGCTGGTGCCGATTTCGACGTATGGCGCGAGCAAACTGGCGGGCGAAGTGCTCATCAGTTCGTACTGCCACATGTTTGACATGACGGCCTGCGTTTTCCGGTTTGGAAATGTGGTGGGGCCGCGGCAGACGCATGGAGTTGGGTTTGATTTTGTGCGCTCGCTGCGGCAGGAGCCGGGGAGATTGAAGATTCTGGGAGATGGGGGGCAGAGCAAGTCTTACATTTACGTGGAAGATGTGATTGCGGGGGTTCTGACGGCGCATGAGAAGACCGCGCAGAAGTTCCAGACCTATAACGTGGCGACAGGCGATTACATCACGGTGAAAGAGATTGCCGAGTTGGCGGTTGAATGCGAGGGACTGGATCGAAATAAGGTGAAGTTTGAGTTTGCGGGTGGGGACCGCGGGTGGAAGGGTGATGTGGCGGTTGTGCGGTTGAATACGGACCGGATTCGAGGATTAGGGTGGAGGAATAAGAGGAATTCGAGAGAGGCGTTGCGGGAGTCGATGAACGCGTTGATACGGGACGCGGAACTGTTGTATGCGAGGCAGAAGGCGTAGAGGGGCAAGATTCTGAATTTTGTTTATTACATATTGCTGGCGGTGGCGCTGGTTGGGACGCTGAGTTCCACCGTGTATTTGGGATTGGTGCTGGCGGCGGTGGCGAAGTTTCGGGCGGAATCGCGGAAGTTGCTGCAGCCGCCGGTGGCGGATGCTGACTTGCCGGGTGTGTCCATGATCAAGCCGGTGCATGGATTGGAGCCACAGCTTCGCGAGAATATCGAAAGTTTTTTCCGGCAGGACTATCCGCAGTTTGAGATTTTGTTTGGAGCGGACTCGGAGGACGATGCGGCATTGGAGATCGTGCGTGAGGTGAGCGCGCGGTATCCGCGGGCAGAGAGCCGGGTCATCGTTCATGGCTTGCCGCCGTGGCCAAATCCACAGACGTATTCGCTGCATTGCCTCGCGAAAGAGGCGAAGTACGGCGTGATCGTGGCGTCGGACAGCGATGTGGAAGTGGCGCCGAACTACTTGCGAGAGGTGGCTGCGCCGCTGCTGAAGCCCGGGATCGCGATGACCACGTGCCTCTATCGAGGGAAGAACGTGGGGGATTTCTGGTCAAATCAGACGGCGATGCTGATGTCCGTGGAAGAACCGGCGGGCGCGCTGGTGGCGAATCTGCTGGAGGGAATGAAATTCGGCCTGGGGCCAACGATCGCCGTGCGGAAAGAGGCGCTGGAGAAGATCGGCGGGTACGAGAAGTTTTACGATTATTCGGCGAACGATTTTATTCTGGGGAACCTGATTCACAAGGCGGGATACCAGGTGGTGCTTTCGAGCCACGTGATCGATCACATCGTGAATCAGAGCACGTTCCGGAAAATGCTGCAAAACCAGTTGCGGTGGAGGGTGACGGAGAGATATTGACGGCCGAAGGGGTATCTGGGCATGGGGCTGATTTTTGCGATGCCGTTTGGGATTCTTGGATTGCTGGCCGCGGGGCTGCTGGGACATTGGGCGTGGGGGGTTGGGTTGCTGGCGTGGGCTGTGGTGAACCGGTGGATCATGGCGTTTGCGGTGGGGTGGGTGGCGTTGCGCGACCGGCCGTTGCTTCGAAAGCTTTGGCTTTATCCGACGCGAGATTTCCTGGGGTTTGTGGTGTGGTGCATGAGTTTTGGCGGGACGAAGATTGCTTGGCGGAGCAGCCGGTTTGAATTGCAAGGCGAGCGCATGGTGTTGCGCAAAGATGCCGGCCACCCATCTTGAAATTCTTGGACGCCGCTCGGGAGCCGGCGCGGCACAATCCGAATCATGAGTGAACTTTCCATCTGGCGCACGGGTTTGCTGGTGCTGGCGGCTGCGCCGCTTGCTTATTATTTGGTGGCGATTTTTGCAGCGGTGCGGTTTTTCGGCAGGGAACGGTCGAGGAGATTGACGGAGTTTGCGCCGCCGGTGAGTTTGCTGAAACCGGTTCACGGCGTGGATTTTGCTTCCCGGATTAATTTTGAGAGTTTTTGCAGACAGAACTATCCCGAGTACGAGATTTTGTTTTGTGTGAATGACATGGGCGATCCGGCGGTGCCATTGCTCCGGCAGGCTGTTAAGGATTTTCCCCAATGTTCCATTCGCATTTTGTCGAATGCGCCGAAGATGGGCTCCAACCAAAAAGTGAACAACCTTGTTCTGCTGGCGCGTGAAGCGAAGCACGAAATCATGGTGCAGAGCGACGGCGACGTCCGGGTGTCACCGGACTATTTGAAAAATGTGGTTGCGGAGTTTGCGGTTGAAAGTGTGGGCGTGGTGAGTTGTTTCTATCGCGGCGTGGCGGAACGGAATTTCTGGGCGGAAGTGGAGGCGGTAGGGGCGGCGAGCGACTTTTTTGCGGGGGCACTGGTGGCGAATTTGCCCGGCCGGGTGACGTTTGCGTTGGGCGCATCCGTGGCGACGACGAAAACGTGGCTCGAGAAGATTGGCGGATACGAGGTGCTGGCGGATTTGCTGGCGGACGATTACGAGATTGGGAACCGCGTGCACAAGGCCGGGGGCAAGGTGCTGTTGTCGCGTGAAGCGGTTTGGACGATGTATCCCGCGCAATCGTTGAAGAGTTTCTGGCAGCATCAGGTGCGGTGGGCGAGGACGGTGCGCCTGGTGCGGCCGGCTTCGTTTTTCGGGCTGGTAGTTACGCATGGGTTGCCGTGGTGCGTGATCGCGGCGGTGGTGGCGCCGACAGCTTCAATCGGAGCAGGATATGTGGCGGCGTATCTAGTGTTGCGGCTGCTGATGGCCTGGGTGGTGGGCGTATGGGGCGTGGGGGACGAAGTGTTGCGGCGAAGATTGTGGCTGGTACCGCTCCGGGATGCGATTCACTTTGCGGTTTGGCTGGCGGGATTTGCGTCGAACCGGGTGACTTGGGGAGGGGTGGAGTATGCGATTGAGGGTGGAAAGATGAGGGAAGTGGGGGCGGCGAAGGATTGAGAATTGGGCGGCGTCGAGTTAAGGAATAAAGAGAGAAGAGAGATTTAACGCAGAGTTCGCAGAGGACGCAGAAAGCGCTGAGAAGAGGCGACGGCAGTTGCGGGGGCGGCGATGGAAGAGATGAAGGCAAAGGGCGTTCACAAGTTCATCGAGCAGTATGTGGTGGAGTCAGGGGAAGAATTTCGGTTGAAGGATCATGACCCTGGCGATACGCATGACTTGAAATCGGAGGATAAGCCTGAAGCAAAGAGATTGACGAGCGAAGGAGTCGTGCTGCTGAGCGAAATGCAGGACAAGCTCTACGCGCAAAGCAACTGGGGGCTGCTGCTGATTTTTCAGGCGATGGACGCGGCGGGAAAGGACAGCACGATCAAACACGTGATGTCCGGCGTGAATCCGCAGGGAGTGGAAGTCCATGCGTTTAAGGAGCCTTCGAGCGGGGAGCTGGCGCACGATTTTTTGTGGCGGACGAATCGCTGCATGCCGGCGAGGGGGAAAATAGGAATTTTCAACCGGTCTTATTACGAAGAGGTGCTGGTGGTTCGGGTGCATCCGGAGTTACTGGAAAAGGAGAAGATTCCGAAAGAGTTTCGAGGAGACCATTTCTGGAAGCACCGGTATGAAGATATCAACGCATTTGAAAAATACCTGACACGAAACGGGATTGCGATCCGCAAGTTCTTTCTGAACGTCTCCAAGAAAGAACAGAAGCAGCGGTTTGTGGAGCGGCTGGACAACCCGAAGAAAAACTGGAAATTTTCCGCGGCAGACGTGAAGGAGCGGCAATGCTGGGACGAGTATCAGACGGCGTATGAAAAAATGATTCGAAACACGGCTTCCGAGCATGCGCCGTGGGTAGTGGTGCCGGCGGACAACAAGTGGTTCAGCCGGTTGCTGGTGGTAGCTACGGTGGTTGATGCGCTATCGGAGATGAAGCTGGAGTATCCAAAGATTAGCGAAGGACAATTGGCGGAGTTGAAGGCGGCGCGCAAGCAATTGGAGAAGGAGTAGCGCTCGGTGGAAAGAAAAAGACTTAACGCAGAGGTCGCAGAGGAAGAGCGCAGAGGGCGCTGAGCGACGCAAGACCACAACCGGGAATGGCTGTGCTACGTGTCAGCGCTGTGGGCTGTTGCCGGGACTCGGCATAACTTTCTGTAGATGCATATCGCGAAAGATGGTCGGCCAGTATTCCTTGAATACGTTGGCGGCAAAACGCCAGGCGAGATCGCTGCCATAGCGCTCCATGCTTCTTGCGCCCGTTTGCTCGGAGCGTGGAAGATACACGTTTGAGAGGGCCTCGGCGGCCAGTGGTCCCAGCAAGCCGGAAGAGTTGAATACGTCGTTGCCCTTGTCGTTACGGGTGACGAAAATCCGCACGGCCGAGTACTTGATGGCGCGCCCGAAGCTGGGATGACTTTCGGGGAAGAAGCGCGGATCCTGGCGGAGCATCGAGGCGAAGACAAAAGTCCCAAAGAATGAGGTCGAGGAAGCGCGGGCCATGGAATAGCCGACGCGGGTGCCGTAGGCTTCCCAGCCCTGGCCGGGAGCGCTTGGAGAGTTGTTGGCCTGATTCACCGCGGCGCTGACACCGGAGCCGAGGACGTAAGCGGGAGAGATGGCTTGGTTCACGAAGATCTTGAATTTACCGCCGGGAGAGAGTGGCAAGGGGTTGGTCGCGATATCGGGGAAGACGATGGAGCGGCTGGTGACGTAGCCGATGAAGCTCTTGCTGGAACCGCTGGGCTGCGGGGTGGCTTCCTGCTTGGGCCGTGGAGAATCAGGTTTGGCGGAGGAAGAACCTGCGGCGCCTGCGCCAGATGGCTGTTGCGCAAGGGCCAGCGCCGGAATAGCGAGCCACAAGGCGAGGATACGGAAAGAAAAATGTGGAGTGCGAAGCGCGTTTTTTAGAAACATAAGTTCCCCCTGGATGTCCGCCGTGGAATGGAATGAAGTGATCGGCCTTGCCCCGCAGGTGTACCGGTGCCACCCGATAGCCCGCGCAAACAAGGAAAGTACCAATTGATGCGGTTCATCCCGGCCAAGACGAGGCGATAATTCCGGGTTTTGATGCGAGACAGCCACGTTTTGATGCGAGACGTTGAGGCAAAGTATCACGGGCGGGCGACATCCTGCAACCAGTTCTATTGGCTGAGGAGGTTTGCCGTAGAGCGAGGTGCAAGGAGCGAGTTGACGGAGAGTGGAAGGGCGTTTTAGCCTAGAAAGGTTGCAGTGGTGGTGCGAAGGCGTCCTTGCGGTGCTGCGTGCAACTTTCTCCCCCGGCTGGGAGATCGTCCAATTGGTAGGACTCCAGACTCTGGATATTAATTGAATCGCGTGATAAACCGTTCCGACCGTTGCACTTAATTAGAAATTACACTCTCTTCAAATTGCCCCTCAGTTTGACCCACGTTCCTGACGTAGTAAGCTGGACAATGGTGCATAGCGAAGAGTGCCTGCTTGTATTGCACAAGCGAAGCGCATTCCCTCGAGTTGGTGAGTGCCAAAATCCGCTACTCGGCGCCATGATGCGCGGAGCAAGGCCGGACGGCTGGCCTAGGCATGTGGTGTGTGCTGAAATTAGAGAAGAACTCCTGGCACACGTTCAACTATTTGTCTGTGAACAGTATCACGCCCCGGTTTACACAGTTCGGCTGGCCGCGCTTGATTCAGCAGAGACAACCCCACTGTAATCGTCCCCTTCTGCCTTGTGTTATTATCTGCCTCGCGATTCCTGGGAAGCGAATTCACTCAAGAAACTAGGCGATGAGAGCGGAAGATGCCATCAACCGGTGCTTAGCAACCGTAAGCTGCATGGGCAGGCTCGCCGTGGCTGCAATTCTCTGCGCGGGTTTGCTCTCGCTGATGGCACGGACGAATTCGTTGGCTCAGGAAAGCAATCCGCTCGCCGGAGACGCCAAGGCGGCAAAGGCCGGCGAATCGCAATTCCGCGCGAACTGTGCGTTCTGCCATGGACTGGGCGCGCGAGGCGGCGGACGCGGTCCGGACTTGACCCGGGCGCGAAAGCGCCATGGATCAAAAGACGCCGACCTCTTTCGGACCATCAGCGATGGAGTTCCCGGCACCGCGATGCCTGCGAATGGAACAACCGGCCAGGGCGTCGGAATGACCGCGGAAGAGATCTGGCAGGTGATCACCTACATTCGAAGCGTGGAGAAGAAGGTGGCTCCTTCTCTGGTGGGCGATCGGGCCCGCGGCGATAAGCTTTTTCATGGCTCGGGCGGTTGCTTCACGTGTCATATGGTGAATGGAGAGGGCGGGCGGCTCGGCCCGGAATTGACGAACATCGCCACTTCACGCTCGACTGAAGCGCTTATCGAGTCGTTGCGAAATCCGAGCCGGCACCTTGCCATCGGTCTGATTGAAAACACGAAGGAATTTCCGCAGGAATATGAAACCGTATCGGTGGTCACTGCGGACGGAAAGCAATTCACGGGCGTCGCTCTGAATGAGGACAATTTTAGCCTCCAGATGATGGATACGCAGCAGCAGATTCACCTTTTTGAAAAGGACACGCTCAAATCCTTCCAAAAGACGCGCGAATCACTGATGCCTGCTTATGATGAAAAGACGCTTCCGGACCGCGACTTGCAGGATCTCCTGGCCTATTTGTTTCAAGTGAGCGCAAAGTGAAGGCCTTGCCAATGAAGAGAGCATGCTTTCACCTTTTTGTGCTGAGCTGCGCGTGCTTTCCCCTCCGTGCCCAGGTTACATTCGACCGCTTGCTTCAGTCTTCCAAGGAACCACAAAACTGGCTGACCTATTCGGGCGATTACGCGGGCCACCGGCATAGCGAACTGACACAGGTCAATTCCGAAAACGTAAAAGGCCTGGTTGCTCGCTGGGTGTATCAGACGGCAGCACTGGGGAAATTTGAAACCACGCCGCTGGTGGTAGACGGAATCCTCTACGGAACCGGCCAGGACGATCACGCCTTTGCCCTGGATGCACGTACGGGCCGCCCGATCTGGCAATACCAATACATTTATCCCTCGGACATCCGGGCGTGTTGCGGGCGAGTCAACCGCGGCGTTGCGATTCTAGGAGACAAAGTCTTCTACGGAACACTAGACGCGCATTTGGTCGCACTGGATACGAAAACCGGGAACGTTGCCTGGGACGTGGCTGCCGCCGATTATCGCAAGGGTTACAGTTTCACGCTCGCGCCGCTTGCGGTGAAAAACATGATTGTGGTGGGAATCTCGGGGGGTGAATACGGCACGCGCGGCTTCGTCGATGCCTACGACGCAAACACCGGGGAACGAAAATGGCGCTTTTACACCACGCCAGGTCCGGGCGAGCCCGGACATGAAACCTGGGCCGGCGATTCCTGGAAGATCGGCGGGGCCCCGGCATGGATCACCGGAGTCTATGACAAAGATACCGATCAATTGTTCTGGACCACGGGGAATCCGGCGCCTTCCAACCGCAAGGCGCAACGTGAAGGCGACAACCTCTACAGCAACAGTTTGCTGGCGCTGGACGCGGGAACCGGCAAACTGAACTGGTATTTTCAATACACGAAACACGACGAACACGACTGGGACTCGACGCAAGTCCCGGTCATGCTCGACCTCGACGGCAAAAAGCTGATCGCGCACGCCAATCGCAACGGCTATTTCTACCTGATCGACCGGACCACGGGGAAGCTCGTTTTCTCGAAGCCCTATGCAAAGACGACATGGAGCACTACGTTCGATTCCGAAGGCCGCCCGGTGGCCACCGGCGAAAGTTCGCCGACACTGGAAGGAAACAAGGTGTGTCCAGGAGCCGCCGGTTCAACAAACTGGATGTCGCCCAGCTTCGATCCACAAACCAAATTGTTCTATGTAACCGCGCGGGAGCAGTGCGATGTATTCAGCACCGCAGAGCAAGCCAATGAGGAAGGGCATGCCTACTACGGAAGCGCTTATTTCCCGGCGGATGACGCAGAGCCCTATTGGGGTGCGTTGCGCGCCTTGGACCCGCTGACTGGTGAGCGGAAATGGGAGTTCAAGCACGTTTCGCCGAGTTGGTCTGGGGTGCTGACCACCGCTGGCGGCCTGGTGTTCACCGGAGACTCCGAAGGAAACTTCATTGCTTTGGATGCGAAGACAGGCAAGGCCTTGTGGCATTTCCAAATGGGAGGAGCGGTGTACGCCGCGCCGATGGCGTATGCGATTGACGGAAAAGAGTACATCGCCATTGCGGCCGGATCGGGCCTTTTCACGTTTGCTCTGCCGTAGCTGTAGCAGCAATACGCGCCAATGGCGGAGTGCGGGGGAATTCCGTATAACTAAAAGGTTGTAGTTCGTCTCCCGTTAAAAATTGGAAACAGTGAATAGTTGATAGTGAATTGATTTGAATTTTGAGGAAAGCGATTGCAAGATTTTGGCGTGGAGAGCGCTGAAATCTTGCAATTTTATTTTTGGGGGAAGGGATGA
>Ga0210410_10000242_pt1 | contig 72990 bp, 57 predicted proteins | sample IncBWC4MmetaG_FD_161058 | JGI IMG/M metagenome (GOLD analysis project Ga0210410, IMG submission 161058) | Forest soil microbial communities from Barre Woods Harvard Forest LTER site, Petersham, Massachusetts, United States - Inc-BW-C-4-M | ecosystem: Environmental > Terrestrial > Soil >... | reverse complement strand
TAGCTAGTTCTCCATCGCGCTTTGCGCGACCCCGTTGGATGAAGCGTAGAGCATGGACAGAGCGGAGAATTTGAGGCATATCTCGATTGTGGTGTCGGGACGGAGGTCGGTTTCTGCTTGGTGCTACGAGCCCGTTAGCTAGTTGGACCCGGAACCCTGCGAGCACCCCGAATTGTTGTCACGAGCGCTTGCGCTCCGGAGCACGATTACTAGAGTCCGATAACGAGGGTTCCTCCCGACGCCCTGTCACATTTGGAGGTGCCCCATGCAAGTACTGTATCCGCGCTGCGCCGGGCTCGATGTGCATAAAGACCTCGTCGTCGCCCGCGTTCGCTGTGTGAGCCTAAGCACGATGAGGTGAGGAGTTTTGCTACGACGACTGCCGCGCTGTTGGAGCTGAACGAGTGGTTGGCGAGTCATACGGTCAGCCATGTGGCGATGGAGGCGACCGGCGTCTATTGGAAACCGGTGTGGCACTTGCTCGAGGAGCAGTTCGAACTCGTGCTCGCCCAGCACATCCGTAACGTCCCCGGTCGCAAAACTGACGTGAATGATGCGACCTGGATTGCCGATCTGCTGGCACACGGACTGATCCGCGCCAGCTTCGTGCCCCCGGCGCCGATCCAGGAGTTGCGCGATTTGACACGCACCCGAAAGCAACTGGTGCGCGAGATCTCACAGCACTCCTCGCGCATCCAGAAGATTCTGGAGGACGCGAATCTGAAGCTCGGCAGTGTCTTCAGCCAACACCTCGAATGCCGCCGTCAACAAGTCGATGTACCGCTCGGCCTGTTCAAGTCCCCACTCTTTGCGCGTGTATTTCCAAATACCTTCCAAGTCGCGCTCGGCGGCGGGGGAGAGCCGGTATTCAGCCATGCGCGCGGCGTAGCTTGCGCTTGAAGACGCTCGCGTCAAAGCGCTTGGGCTTGCCGCTCTTCTCACCCTCGATCAGTGCTGCGCGAACCGCCTCGATTTCAGCACCGCGCTCTTGCTCTCGCCGGATAAGATCCCGGATGTATTCGCTATCGTTGGTGTAGTGGCCACCTTCGACCTGCGCCTTGATCCAATCGTCCTGCTGGTCGGTCAACGTAATGGTCTTGCGGACAGTTGCCATGTAGCGTCCTAGGTTGCACCAATAGTGTGACTAAATCATACCATTGGTGCGTCGCGGTCACGCAAAGTCACGCACCGACGATTGGCGGGTGCCTGAGCAGAGAGCTAAGTGTTTGATTTTGGTGGTGAGAGAGGGACTCGAACCCTCGACCTCGGCATTATGAGTGCCACGCTCTAACCAGCTGAGCTACCTCACCATTGATGTTTAATTATCGCACTCTTGGGTCCGCCCACCAAAGAGCCGCGGATTTTGGCAGACCCACTTGCCCTGTCAAGACGGGCTGGAGCAGTTGCGTCAAGGTGTACCGACCACCAGCACGGTAAACGTACCTGGCACGGGCACGGGTCGCGGATGCGGCTGCTCGGCGGTAGCGGGCGGTGCCGGACCGAAGTCGGCGGTGACGAGATACACCCTTCCGCTCGCGGCATCCAGCGCCATGGTGCGCGCCCCGCGCTGTGTTTTCACCGTGCCGGCCGCACGGTAGGTGTCAGCGGACACCTGGTCGATCACCGTGAGGGTGCCCTCACCGTTCGAGCTGAATGCCCGCTTTCGCTTCGAATCGAAGGCGGCCGCATCCGGTCCCTCGCCGATGGCCGCCCGCGCAATCTGTTTGCCGCTCTGTGCATCCGTCACGACCATGACTTTGCCGTCGCAAACCGAGAACAGACGATGCTGCACTTTGTCGATCGCCAGTCCGCTGGGACTCGCGCAACCCGGCAACGGCCAGGTGGCCTTGATCTTCAATGCGCGGCTGTCGATGACAACCATCTGACCCGCCTCGCTCTCGATGTTGACGAAGATCTGGCCGGCACCATCATCGACGGCGAACTCCGGCTTGTCAGGCACTGCCAGCGTGGCGACGACGGTCAATTGCGCGGCATCGAGGACGGTCACGTCCTTGCTTCTGCCGTTGAACGTAAAGACATGCTTGCCCGCCGGCTCGTACACGATGGCATCGGGATTGTGCGCGGGGATCTTCACTTCCTGGATGACTTTGAGACTATCGAGATCGAACACGGTGACCGAATCGCCCCTGCCATTGCTCGTGTAGCCCCGCTTCAGATCCTCCGCGAGCGCGATTCCATGTACGCCACTGGTGCCGGGAATTGTCCCCGTGACTTTTCCCGATGTGGTGTCGATGACATCGACCCGGGTCGCGCGGCTGACGAACAGACGCTGCCCCGAGGCGTCCAGGGTGAGATAGTCCCATCCGCCCTCGCCGCCCACCTTCCACTGCTGCATTACAGTGAGTTTCGAGGGCGAAGGCGCGGCATCGGCCATCGCACCTGCCGCGAGCCCAAATAGCAATCCGAATCCCGCGCACCCGACAACTTCAGTCCTATTCATGCGTCGCACCGTGTCTCTCCTTCAATCAACAGGTATTGAACCGAATACCCGAAACCGCAATTGTGCGGCGTCGTTTACACGTTGAACCTAAAGTGCATCACATCGCCTTCTTTGACAATGTATTCCTTGCCCTCCAACCGCAGCTTGCCCGCCTCCTTGGCCCCCGCTTCGCCTTTGCACGCGATGAAGTCGTTGTAGGCAATCACCTCGGCCCGGATGAAGCCGCGCTCGAAATCCGTGTGTATGACCCCCGCAGCCTGCGGCGCGGTCGCGCCCGCATGCACGGTCCAGGCGCGCACCTCTTTGGGGCCGGCGGTAAAATACGTCAGCAAGCCGAGCAAGGAGTACCCGCCCCGGATCACGCGATTGAGCCCCGGTTCGTTCAATTTGAGCTCCGCCAGGAATTCGGCCCGGTCGGCCTCCTCGAGTTGCGCAATCTCTGCCTCGATGGCCGCGCAAATCGGCACCACGATCGCACCCTCGGCCGCGGCAATTTCCCGCACGCGATCGAGCCGCGGATTGCCCGTGAACCCTCCCTCGTCAACATTGGCCACGTACATCACCGGCTTGTCCGTCAGCAGATGCAGGTCGCGCAACAACGCGTGCTCGTGAACATCCAGCTTGAGCAGGCGCACCGGCTTGGCCAGATTCAATTGAGCGCGCACTCTCTCGAGCAAGTCCCTTGATTTGACGGCATCCTTGTCCGCGGCCTTGGCCGCCTTCAGCGCCTTTTGATACGCCCGCTCCACGCTGTCCAGATCCGCGAGCGCCAGTTCGGTGTTGATCACTTCGATGTCGCTGACCGGATCGATCTTCCCGGCCACGTGGATGATGTCGTCGTTCTCGAAGCACCGCACCACATGCGCGATGGCATCCACTTCGCGAATGTGCGCGAGAAACTTGTTGCCCAGGCCCTCGCCTTTCGAAGCTCCCGCGACCAGCCCCGCGATATCCACGAATTCCACCGTGGTCGGCAGAATCCGCTCGGGATGCACGATGACCGCCAGCTTCTCGAGCCGCGGATCCGGCACCGGCACCACACCCACATTCGGATCGATGGTGCAGAAGGGATAATTCTCCGCCGCGATTTGCGCGCGCGTCAGCGCATTGAACAGCGTGGATTTCCCCACATTCGGCAAGCCGACGATTCCGCAGCGAATGGGCATTAGGTTTTTCCCCGGCTGTGCAGCCGGCTCATGGCGCGTTCCGCGCCTTGTTCGAGCAATAGCGGCATGCAGTCCGCCGCGGTACTGACCGCTTCGAGAATGAGGTCCTCTTCGGCGGGCGGCGCGCGCGTCAGCACATAGTCGATGACATCGGCCTTGTTGCCGGGATGACCGATGCCTAACCGCAGCCGCCAAAAGGTCTCGCCGATGTGCGCGATGGTGTCGCGCAAGCCGTTGTGGCCGCCGTGACCGCCGCCCTGCTTCAGCCGCACGCTGCCCACGGGTAGATCGAGCTCATCGTGCGCGACCAAAATTTCCTCAGGAGCGATCTTGTAGAAATCGCTCACCTGGCGCACCGACAGGCCGCTGCGATTCATGTACGTCGTCGGTTTCAGCAAAATGATTTCCTGCTCGCTCAACGTGATGCGCGCGGTCTCTCCCGAATACTTGCGGTAATCGCGAAACTCTCCGCCATGACGGCGCGCAAGCAAGTCGACGAACCAGAAACCCGCATTGTGGCGGGTGACCAGGTGTTCAGGGCCCGGATTGCCCAGACCGACGACAACGCGCAACGGTAAACCAGCCATCGTGAACGCACTCACCCGACATAAAATAAGAAAAGTAAGGGCCGCCACTCGACGGCCCCACTGATCCAAAACGCCGAGAAACGCTACTTCTTGGCGTCTTTCTTGGCTGGTTCCTTCTTGGCTTCCTCTTTCTTGGCAGGTTCGGCCTTCTTCGCCGCGTCCCCGCCGGCGGCCGGCGCCGCCGCTCCCGCCGGTGCCGCTGCTCCCGGCGCTCCCGGGACTGCTGCACCCTCAGCCGGCGCACCCGCTGCCGCGACCGCCGTCGGTTCGGGCTCTTCCGCACGTGGGCTGTGAATCGCCACTACCGCCGCATCGTCCTTGGCGAGCTCCACCAGCGTAACGCCGGGCGGCAGCTTCAGCTGCGAGAGATGGATGCTCTCGTTGAGGGACAGCCCGGAAATGTCGACTTCGATGAATTCCGGCAGATCCTTCGGCAGGCAAGTCACTTCCGCCTCATTGCGCATGTGCGACACGATGCCGCCCTGGGATTTGACGCCCGGGGAAATGGCCGCGCCCGTGAAGTGCAGCGGGATGCTGATGCGAATCTTCTCGTTCTCCTCGACGCGCTGGAAGTCGACGTGGACGATTGCATTCCTGAACGGATGCCGCTGCACGTCCTTCAAGATGGCCGCTTGCGTCTGATCGCCCACCTTCAAGCTCAGGATGGTCGAATAGAAGCGCTCATTATCGAGCATGATCAAGAGCTTCTGATGGTTCAATGTCAGGGTGCGCGCGTCAGCGTGCCCGCCATACAGAATTGCCGGTACTTTTCCTTCGTGACGCAGGCGGCGGCTCGCACCTTTGCCTTGCGTCTCGCGGAACTCGGCGACGAGTTCGAAAGAGGTTTTCATAATCTTCTCCAGTTGCACTATAAACACGGTTGCCTTCGCGTCGCGACCAATCGCGGAGGCACCGACCGATTCAATTCAAATCAAATCAGCTCAAATCAACTCAATTCAACTCAACTCAACTCAAGGCTCGCGCGATGCGCGGCGGAACCGTTCAATCCACATACAGCGAACTCACCGATTCCTCGTCGTTGATGCGACGGATCGTCTCCGCCAGCAGTCCCGCCACGCTCAGCTGGCGTATCCGCCGGCAAGCTTTCCCGCTCTCCGACAGGGGTATCGTGTCGGTCACCACCAGTTCATCCATCACCGACTTCGAGATGCGCTCAATCGCCGTGCCGGACAACACCGGGTGCGTGATGTAGGCGACGACCTTGAGCGCGCCCTCGTCTTTGAGAGCCTGCGCCGCCTGGCACAAGGTGCCCGCCGTATCGACCATGTCGTCGATCAGAACGCAGGTCCGGCCTTCGACCTCACCGATGATGTTCATGACCTTCGATTCGTTCGGCCGCGGCCGCCGTTTGTCGATGATGGCCAGCTCCGCATCGTCCAAGCGCTTCGCCAGAGCTCGGGCGCGGACCACGCCACCCACATCCGGCGACACCACCACCATGTCCTTGTACTTCTGCTTCCAGGCATCGCCCAGCAGCACCGGCGATGCATATACATTGTCCACCGGGATGTCGAAAAAACCCTGGATCTGATCCGCGTGCAGATCCACCGTCAGCAACCGGTCGACGCCCGCGCTCGCAATCATGTTCGCGACCAACTTGGCGGTGATGGCGACCCGCGTGGCCCGTGGCCGCCGATCCTGGCGCCCATAACCGAAGTAGGGAACCACCGCTGTGATCCGCTTCGCCGAAGCCCGCCGGCACGCGTCCGTCATCATCAACAATTCCATCAAGTTTTCAGCCGGAGGATTCGTCGGCTGCACGATGAACACGTCGCGTCCGCGCACGTTTTCCATCAACTCGACGCTCACCTCGCCGTCGCTGAATCGACCCACATCGGCGCGGCCCAATTGGACGTGCAAGTGCCGTGCAATCTCCTGCGCAAGCGTAGGATTCGCCTTGCCGGTGAACACGGCAATCGACAATGAATCAAACTCATTACTTTGCGACATGAACCTTCGCTCAAATTGCTCCCACCGCAAAAATTTGGCTGGGGTGGAAGGATTATTCGGCCCTGCGGGCCTCACCCCTTCGGGGCCGCCCTTTGGGCGTTATCCTTCCTCTACTAACTCAACCTCTAGGACCATTTTCCAGTCGACCAATTGCTCCCACCGCAAAAATTTGGCTGGGGTGGAAGGATTCGAACCTCCGTATGGCGGGATCAAAACCCGCTGCCTTACCGCTTGGCGACACCCCAACTTGGAATCAACAATCAGCGGACTGGCTTCGGACCGATTCTCAGCCGATCGCTAATCTTTCAAGCAAGGGCGAGTCGTTCAATCCGCGAGCCAAAAAAGCATCCAACGCCGGCGGCAACTTACCTATGATTTCGCGGCCGCGATTCATCGTCTCGCAGCTCAAAAAAATACATGCCCCAGTACCCGTCAAGCGCGCGGGACCAAACGTCGACAGCCAATCGAGCGCGCGCGCGACCTCCGGATATCGACGCCGCACCACGCCCAAGCAGTCGTTCCGCCCACCAGACGCCAGGAAACCGTGAATTGTGATGGGCGCAGAATTTCTTGTCAATTCAGGATCTTGAAATACTTCCGCCGTGCTCACTCCGATATTTGGCTTTAAAATCAAATAGTTAGTCTCAGAAGGTGCCTGCGGCGGATACAACGGCGTCAGCCGTTCGCCGATTCCTTCCGCCCACGCCGCACGGCCGTGGACAAAGACCGGTACATCCGCCCCCAACTTCAGTCCCAGCGCGGCAAGATCCTCCAGGGGCCAGTGCAGCTGCCACAAATGATTGAGCGCCACCAAACAGGTCGCCGCATCCGAGCTGCCGCCACCCAGACCGCCACCCATGGGTATGCGCTTGAGCACGCTGATATCGGCACCCAAGGGGCTGCCGGCGGCGGCTTGCAGCGCTCGAGCGGCGCGCACGCAAAGATCGGCTTCCTCTGCGACACCGGCCAGCTCGGCGACGCGGCGAATCCGGCCATCGGCGCGCACCTCGATCGTGATCTCATCGCACAGATCGACGAACTGAAAACAGGTTTGCAGCTCGTGATACCCGTCGGGCCGCCGGCCCAATATATGCAGAAACAGATTGAGCTTGGCCGGCGCCGGCCAAGGATTGGAGGTCGCCGGCGATATCCGGCGCGGTGAATTCAACGCCGCCACTCCCAGCGGTCGACGGCGATTCGCACGCGCACGCCCTCGCGGGTCAGTACCAGGTGTGCGGGCAGCACATCTCCGTCGACCGGCATATAGCGATCGTAATCGATGTTCCAGTCGCCTTGAGTCAACTCGAGTGCGCGATCCTGGCCGTTGCGCTTGAGCTCGAAAGCCGCACCCGGATCAGGCACCCCGAGCAGCCAGAATCGCAGATGATCGAACGGCATATCGACCCCTAGGCGTTCATGCAGTTGAGCCAGAACCGCGTCGCTCGGTGGTGCGCCGTTCAGCGACAGACCGTCGGGCGTGCGCTTGAGCACGAGCGCACCGACGCCGAACGGTCCCGACAGGTGGACTTCCGCGGAATCGCCGCGCTGTCGCCAATTCAAACTGGCTTGCCAGCCTTGCGTGCCGACGGCGGCAGCGGCGCGGCCATCGAGTTGCCAAGAGGCCGTTTTCTGCAGATTTTCGGCCCGCTGCTCCCATCCGACGGCGGGCGGCGGCGGCGCCTGCCGTGTCGTGACGCAGGCGCAGAGCAGCGCCGACGACAAAAAAATCAACGCTGCGCGGAGCATCGACTCAATTCACGGCGGGCGCCGGCTGCCGCGTGGCGGGTGCCGGTAGCTGCGTGGCGGGTGCCGGTTGCCGCGCGTCGCGTGCCGCTTGACGCGCGGCCGACGCCGACTGCCCTGCGGGCACTGATTGCCTGGTTGCGTGCAATCGCCGCCGCGTCTCCTTGAGCAGCCGATTCTCGCCGTCGGTGGCCTGGGCTTCGGCCCAAACGTGCTCGGCGTCGGCGGGTTTTCCCAGCCGCCACAACACTTCGCCCAGATGCGCCGCGATGTCGCCGCCGCGATCGTCCGCGTAGGCAATCCTCAAATAAGCCTCCGCTTCCGCGCTGTGGCCCTGGCGGAACAACACCCAACCCAGACTGTCGAGAATGGCGGCATTTTTTGGCGCCGCGGCGTAGGCGCGTTCGATCAGCATGCGGGCCCGCGTCAGATTTCGGGAATGATCGGCCAGCGTGTATCCCAGCGCATTCAAGGCCGCCGGATCATCGGGCCGAGCGTTCACCAGGCCGGTCAACTCGTGCAAAGCGGCGGAAACTCGCCCCTGTTCCTCGTACGTCGACGCCATGGCATAGCGCAAATCCACGCTGTCCGGATATTCCAGGACGCCGCGTTCGAGCACGGCGATGGCCCGCGGCAAATCGCCCGCCTCAGCGTAAGTGTGCGCACGGGCGGCCAGAATTTCCGGTGCGCGCTGCGGCTCATCCTCGATGAGCCGGTTGAGCAATTCCTCGGCCGCGTCGGCGGCACCGTGTGTCTGCAGAATCGCGGCCGCCCGCAGCAGCGCGGGCACCGTATTTTCGCCGCCTTGCACCTCCGCATATAGGCGCAGCGCGTGTTCCGAATCCTTGCGGCGATCGGCGATCAGTCCCAGATAATAGAACGCATCGTCGAGATATTTTTCGGCGCGCAGCAGCTCCGCGAATCTTCGCGTCGCGGCATCGAGATGCCCCTGCTGAAACTCGACGAGCCCCAGCAGGCGCAGCGCCACGGGCGCGTACTCGGCATTCTGCGCCAGAATTTCCAATTGCTGTGTGGCCGCCGGGTCGCGCTGGGCGGTCATCAATAGCAGGGCATAGTCGAGGCGATTGGCGGGGGTGTTGTTGCGTTCGAGTGCCGACTGTGCCTGCGCGAGCGGCGCTTCGGCGTCGCCTGCAATGATTCGCGCGCGCGCCAGCGACCGCAGCAACTCGCGGCGCGCCTCCTCGTCGGTGCCCTGCACCCCAATGCCGGGGAGCGACAACGCCGCCGTGAAACTGTGAACCGCCGCCGCCGGATCGTCGGCACGCAAGGCGGCGAAACCCTGCATCCGCAACGCCGCCTCGGAGGACGGAAACGACGACGCCAAACGATCCGCGAGCTGACGCGCGCCGAAGATGTTGTCGTTGCCTGCAAGATAAGTTTCCAGCGCGGCAAATTCCGCGTCGGTGCCGATCGGCGAGTTGTGCAGCACGCTCTTATAGTGAGCGGTGGCTTGATCGATCTTGTACAGCGCCAGTTCGGCCCGCGCGGCCGCGCGCTGTGCTTCCACGGATGTTGGATCGAGTTCGCTCCAGCGCACGGCAACCTTTTCGGCCAGGGACGGCTGCAAGGACTCGGCCGCGACTTGCGTGGCCCGCTCGAGCATCCTCACGTCGGTTTCCTTCGCCGCGGCGGCGGCATATTGGAGCGCCGCGACGCGCGGCTCGTGACGCGCAAGGGCTATCTCGGCCGTGACGGTATAAAATGACCGCGGGGCCGGGGCGTCTTCGGACTTCGAATGCAGGCCGGCGCAGGCGGCGCAGGCGCCAAGCCCAAGCCCCATCGAAGCCCTTGCGAGGATTGAAATCGAGAACACGGCCGCACTATAGCGAAATGACTACCCTGATGCCGTGGATTCAAGCTTGATCTAGCGGCACCTCTTCCAACAGAATCATAGGGTTACGGCCCAAAAGCGCTTCAATGCCATTCAACGTCCTCGGCATCAATCACAAGACCGCACCGGTCTCCCTGCGCGAAAAGGTGGCGTTCAGCGAGGACCGATTGCCGGCCGCATTGCGCACGCTGCGGCAGGAAGCGGGCGTCGCCGAGGTGGTGATCGTGTCCACCTGCAATCGCACCGAGCTGTACTGGGCGGGATCCGCGAGCGGGGCCGAGCTGTCGCAATGGCTCGAACGGCACCATGGAAATAATCTCGACCTCGCCCCCAGCCTGTACGTGCATCAGGAACAGCGGGCCGTGCGGCACGCATTCAGCGTCGCCTCGGGTCTCGACTCCATGGTGCTCGGCGAAGCACAGATCCTCGGCCAGTTGAAGGACGCGTACCGCGCGGCGCAGGAAGCGGGCAGCACCGGTCCGTCGCTCAACAAGCTGTTCCAGGCGGCCTTTGCGGCGGCCAAGCGCGTGCGTTCGGAAACCCGCATCGGCGAAAACGCGGTGTCGCTCGCCTCCGCGACGGTGAGTCTGGCGCGGCGGGTGTATTCGGACCTAAGTGCCCACACCGCTCTGATGGTCGGCGCCGGCGACATGAACGCCCTTGCGGCACGTCATTTCGCGTCCGCCGGGGTCAAACGCATGGTGATTGCCAACCGCACGCTGGCAAGGGCACAGACTCTGGCGGCGGAACTCAAGGCCCATGCGGTCGGACTCCAGGATCTCGACCAAGAACTGGCTCGGGCCGACATTGTGATCAGTTGTACCGCGAGCCTGGTCCCGCTGATCACCCGAGGCGCGGCGGAAACCGCCATTCGCGTACGCCGCCGGCGCCCGATTTTCATGGTGGATTTGGCGGTGCCGCGCGATATCGATCCGGCGGTGGGCGACTTGGAAGACGTGTATTTGTTTTCCATCGACGACCTGCAGCAGCTGGTCGACGAGAATCGGCAGCAGCGCGAGATCGCGGCGGGCGGAGCTCGGCTGGTCATCGACGAGGAAGTTGCGCGATTTCTCGCCGAATCGCGGGCCCACGACGCGGGCCCGGCCATTCGCGCGCTGCGGCAACAAGCCGATGAGATCCGCGTGCAGACCGTTGAGCAGGCGCGGCGCCTGCTGGCTGCGGGTAAATCCGCCGATGAGGTCATCGAATATCTCGCCAACACACTGACAAATCGGCTGCTGCACTCGCCGACGCACGCCCTGCGCCAGGCCGCCGAATCGGCGGATTCGGCCCTGGCGGAGGCCATAACGCGGCTTTTGATCGACGAACGCGACCGGCATTGAGCCTTAAGGTCGCTATAATTCGCGGCCATGAAAGATTCCATCCGGCGCAAGCTCGAGAAATTGGACGAGCGATTCGAGGAAATCAGCCGCCTGCTGTCGGACGCCGGCGTCATTGCGCGTCAAAATCAATTTCGTGAACTTTCGATGGAGTACTCGAGGTTGGGCCCGCTCGTCGAACGCTACCGGCGCTTCATCGGGCTCGAGCGCGACGTGGGGCACGCCCAGGAGCTGGCCTACGACAAGGATTCCGCCATCCAGGCCATGGGCGAGGAAGAACTCGCCGACCTCGCGCCGCGCATCGCCGCCGAGGAACTCGAGCTGCAGCGCCTGCTGATCCCGAAGGATCCGCAGGACGACAGCAACATCTTTCTGGAGGTTCGCGCCGGCACCGGCGGCGATGAGGCCGCCATCTTCGCCGGCGACCTGTTTCGCATGTACACACGCTATGCCGAATCCAAGGGCTGGGAAGTCGAGACCCTGAGCGAGAGTTCAGGCGAGCACGGCGGCTACAAGGAAGTCATCAGCCGCATCATCGGCCGCGGCGCGTATTCGCTGCTCAAATTCGAATCCGGAACGCATCGCGTGCAGCGCGTGCCGGCCACGGAGGCGCAAGGACGCATTCACACCTCCGCCTGTACGGTGGCCATCCTGCCCGAGCTCGAGGAAGTCGAGGCCATCGAATTGAACCCGGCGGACCTGCGCATCGACACCTTTCGCGCCTCGGGTGCGGGCGGTCAGCACGTGAATAAGACCGATTCGGCGATCCGCATCACCCACTTGCCGTCGGGCATCGTCGTCGAATGTCAGGATGAGCGCTCGCAGCACAAGAATCGCTCACGCGCCCTCTCGCTGCTCCGTGCTCGGTTGCTTGCCGCCGAGCGGGATAAGCAGCACAGCGAACAAGCGCAATCGCGCAAATTGCAGGTCGGCTCGGGCGATCGTTCTGAGCGCATTCGCACCTACAATTTCCCGCAAGGCCGGGTCACAGACCATCGCATCAATTTGACGCTCTACAAACTCGACGATGTCATGAACGGCAATCTCGACGAACTGATTCGCGCCTTGAATCAGGAGCACCAGGCCGAAGAGCTGGCGCAGCAGGTCGAATGAACGCACTCCCGCTCAAATGACGCCGATGAGTACGGTCATGGACATTCTGCAATCCGCGGCGCGCGCGCTCGATGGCAGCAGCGACTCGGCGCGGCTCGACGCCGAGTTGCTGCTCGGCAAAGTCTTGGGGCTGCCACGCGCGGGTTTGATCGCGCGCGGCGGCGAGCCGGTCGATGTCGAGACTGAACGGGCCTACGCGCACCTGATTGATGAACGCTTGCGCGGCGCGCCCGTCGCCTATTTGACGGGTACCCGGGAATTTTGGTCGCTGCCGCTGCGCGTCACGCCGGCCGTGCTCGTGCCGCGGCCCGAAACTGAAATCTTGGTCGATCTGGCCTTGCAACGCCTGCCGCGGGATCGCTGGAATTCGGTTCTCGATTTGGGCACCGGCAGCGGCGCAATCGCGCTCGCGATCGCCTCCGAAAGGCCGAGCTCGCGCGTCACGGGCGTCGATATCTCGCCGTCGGCCCTCGACGTCGCAAAACAGAACTCGCGCGAGCTCGGGCTGTCGCACATCGACTGGCGCTTGGGTTCCTGGTTCGACCCGGTGCCCGGCGAACGCTTCGACATGATCGTCGCCAATCCGCCCTATGTGGCCGCCGCTGATCCTGCGCTCGAAAAACTGCAGGCGGAGCCTGCAATCGCGCTGTGCGTCGGCCCCACGGGATTCGAAGCCCTGTCGGCGATCGCCGGCGCCGCGGCGGCTCATTTGCACAAGGACGGCTGGCTGATCCTGGAGCACGGCAGCGATCAAGCGCCCGCCGTCGCGCGACTGCTCGAGCGTCACGGCTTCTCGCGCATCAGCTCGCATCTCGATTTCTCAGGCAAACCCCGCGTTACGCTGGGAACCGTTCACTCACCACACTAGGAAACCGTCATGATCCGCTTCGAAACCACGCTGGGCGATTTCACCGTAGAGCTGTTCGACAAGGATGCTCCCGAATCAGTCGCCAATTTTCTACGCTACATCGACGACGGGTTCTTCGACGGCACCATCTTCCATCGGATCGTTCCCGGTTTCGTCATCCAAGGCGGCGGCTTCACCGAAGACATGACGCAGAAGCGCACGCAGGCGCCCGTCAAAAACGAGGCGGACAACGGCATCAAGAACCAGCGCGGTACGCTCTCCATGGCGCGCACCAGCGACATCAACAGCGCAACCTCGCAGTTCTTCGTCAATTTGAAGGACAACGAGTTTCTCGATCACTCGCGCGGCAACTTCGGCTACGCCGTTTTCGCGCGCGTGACCGAAGGCATGGACGTCATCGACAAGATTGCCGCGGTCGAGACCGGCCGGCGGCGCGGCTTCGACGATGTCCCGGTCGAGGCGGTCATCATGAAGAGCGTGCGCCGCATGCCCGGTTGACTCCCGCGGTGGCGAAAAACAGATCCTGGCTGAACCGGCTGGTGCGGGCGATCGTGTGGCTCGCGTTGTTTTGCCTTGGGGCGAGTGTTCTCGCAGTGCTATTGCTGCGCTGGATCAATCCGCCCTACACCGCGTTCATGGCGGAATCGCGAGTGGCGGCGTGGGAGGGCCGCGACGCCAACTACATATTTCGCCACAGTTGGGTCGATCTGGACCGCATCTCGCCCAATCTACCGCTCGCCGTCGTTGCCTCCGAAGATCAGAAATTTCCCGAGCATTGGGGTTTTGATGTCGAGGCCATCGAAAAGGCCTACGCGCTCAACCAGCACAGCCATAAAGTGCGCGGCGCCAGCACCATCAGCCAGCAAGTCGCCAAGAATCTCTTTTTGTGGTCGGGACGCAGCTATTTTCGCAAGGGGCTCGAGGCCTATTTCACGTTGTTGATCGAGAGCTTGTGGCCGAAGCGTCGGATACTCGAGGTCTATTTGAATATCGCCGAGTTCGGCCACGGCACGTACGGCGCCGAAGCCGCCGCGCAGCGCTTTTTTCACAAGCCCGCATACCGGCTCACGCGCGGCGATGCCGCGCTGCTCGCCGCCGTACTGCCCAATCCGCAGCGGTTTTCGGCGGTGGCGCCGTCGCGCTTCGTTCAGCAGCGGCGCGATTGGATCCTGGGTCAGATGCAGGCTCTGGGCGGACCGGAAATGCTGGGCGAAATCGACGCCTATCCGGGCCGAACACCCTGAAGCGGATCACGTATGATGTCGCCGATGGGAAGCCGCTTGATGCGCGTTCTACGTTGGCTGCTGCTGTGTGTGTCGGCATGTGCATTGTCCAATGCATTGCCGGCGGCGCCAAAAGTCGTTCCGGGCGCACGCGATGCATCGCGCCAGATCTTCAAGGCGGGGTTCAGCTTTCTCGTCGAGCCGGTTCCCGCCTGGGTGGTCGCGGCCGCGGAGATTCCCAATATCGCGATTGATCGCGCTCCGATGCACTATCGGATCATCGATGACCAGGTCCGATTGACCGGCGCCCTGCCCTGGTACCACACGCATTTCGTGCGCGTGCTCGACGAAGTCACAGGACTCGGAACCGCTTCGCAAATCGAGATTCAGTTTGATCCGACGTTTCAGACCCTGGTCATTCACCACATCGTCATCCTGCGGGACGGCAAGCGAATCGACAAGTTCGATACCGGCCGTGTCGAACTCTTGCAGCGCGAAACTCAGCTGGAGCGTCGTATGTACGACGGCCGGGTTACCGCGTCGATCGTGCTGCAGGATGTGCGCGTCGGGGACCAAATCGACGTCGACTACTCCATCCGGGGCGCCAATCCGGTATTCGACGGGCATTTCGTCGATACGGCCTGGACGGTCTCCGACAAGGGACCGGTTGCGCAGTTTCAATATCGATTGCTGGCGCCCGCGGCGCGCAAGATCGACTATCGCGTCGGCTCGCCGGCCATTGCCGTGCAATCGAAGCTGTCCGCCGGAATTCGCGAAACCGTGTTTCGGCGCACGTCGGTCCCGCAATTCCACATGGATCCGGGCGCGCCGTACATCGCCGCGGTGGCCGACCAGATACACTTCAGCGAATACCACGACTGGGGTGAAATAAAATCTTGGGCGAAGGGACTGTTCGTCGAGCCCTCGACGCCATCGCCGGCTCTCGACGATGCCGCCGCCGGCATTGGGCGCCTGGCTCCGGACCCGGGCGCCCGACTGTTGGCCGCCCTCAAGTTCGTGCAAACCGACATCCGTTATTTTGGCACCGAACTGGGCGTCAATACGCATCGGCCCATCGCTCCGGAGAAGGTGCTCGTTCAACGATTCGGCGACTGCAAGGACAAGGTGCTGCTGTTGATCTCCTTGCTGCGCAGGCTCGAGATTCCCGCCGCCCCGGTGCTGGTGTCGACCACCATGCGCGGCCGAGTCGCAGAGCTTTTGCCGAGTCCCCTCGCCTTCGATCACGTGATCGTCCGCGTCGATCTCAAGGACGGCACGTTTTGGCTGGATGGCACCCGCAACCATCAGACGGGAACGTTGGCGAACCGCCAGGCGCGGGGATTGGGCAAGGGCCTCTGGCTGGGAGGCGACGCCGCACTCTTGACGGCCATGCCGACACCCTATGATGAAGTGCGGATGCGCGTCGAGGACGTCTTTCGAGTCGAGAGGTTTGCGCAAGACCCCCAATTGGAGTCGCGGATCACTTACCGCGGCGATCTCGCGGAACTGGTGCGCGAGGCGCTGGCGACGCGGCCGATCGGCGACATCGAGACGCAAATCGACCAGTCGTATTTGCGCATCTATCCGAAAATCAAAACGACGTCGCCGCTGCAGTTGCAGGACTCCCAGGACGACGATGAGCTGACGATCGTGCAGAATTTCACGATTCCCGAATTCTGGCAGCTGTCGGATAACGGCGCGCTGCAGGCAAAATTCGGCCTTTGGAGCCTGCTGGATCCGCTGCGCTACCCGCCCATGCAATCGCGCCGCCAGCCGTTTGCCATCGCCATCCCCGGAATTTTCGAGCACCGCATCGTCATGCAATTCTCCGAGGATGTGGTGGCTGCCGGCGGCAGCCCGCAGACCTTCGAGGATGGGGACAACAGCTTCGATATCCACGGTACGCGGGAGAACACGCCGCGCAAATTCGAGAACACAACCGTTCTGCGCCTGGCCACGGATGAGATCGAAGCCGACGAGTGGACGAATCACATTGCCAAGCTCGGCAAGCTCGAGCCGCGGCTGGGGTACTCGGTAACTCTTCCGTCGATTCCCCGGTCGCAATTCGAAGCGACCAAAGCGGAATTGAAATCGCTCAATGGCGACATCGGATCCAAGAAGATCAAGGCCACCACGAAAATCCAGATGGATTCGCTGGTGCGCAAGGTCATCATGTCGCGCGCGCTGGAGGGCGGTCGCTTGACGATGCCGCTCCGGGCCCAGGCATTGACGGCACGCGGCGTCGCATACGACAACCTGGGCCAGTGGGGCAACGCGGCGGCCGACTTCGAGGAGGCCCTGAAAATCGCGCCCGACTCCAAGGATACCGAGACCGGCGCCGCGGTCAACGCGCTCTCGAGAAACGATGCGCCGCGCGCCATCGAACTGGCGGACCGGGTGCTGGCTGCGGAGCCCAAGGATTTCGAGGCTCTCCTGACTCGCGCCAAAGCCTACTATGCCGCGAAACAATATCCCCTCGCGCAGCGGGACCTTCAGGAGATCCTCAAAGATCGTTCGGCAATTCGGCGCGGATATCCGCTGATCCTGTTGTACTTGACGGCGCGGCGCATGGGATCCGACGGCAAGGATGTGCTGGCTCAATACCCGAGCAGCGACCTGCCCCGGGAGTGGCCGCGTCCTTTGCTCGATTGGGCCAGCGGCAAGATCGACGCCGACGGAGCCGTGCAGAGCGCGAAGTCCGGGGTCCCTGCCAATGAGCGTCTGTGCGAGACGTATTTCTATCTTGGCGAAGGCTATCTCGCGGATGGAGACAACCGGCGCGCCCGCGAGTTTTTTCAAAAGGCGATCGATCAAGGCGTGACGGAATTCTACGAACACGCGGCTGCCCGCGGGGAATTGGCCGCGGCCGACGTCCGGCGCTGATCCGTCAGTGAATCGCGGCAGCGGTCGGCTGCGGGGGCCGGTTCCAGTATCGGGGCCGCTCGACGCGCAGAATCCGTTCGAGAATTTCCGGTATCTCGAATATGGCGCGATTGTGGATGCGCGCGACGCTGCTGCGATACTCCTCGAGATGATCCGTCAGGCCGGCCACGGCGCCGCGGATCGACGTGAACGAGTCCAGCACCAGCCCGGCACGGTTCTCCTCGACCCACTCGGTGTTGTAGCGTTCCTGCAGCATGGTCCACGCGTTGCGCACGACGATGACGGGCAGCCGCTGTTGAATGGCTTCGCTGATGCTGCCGGGACCTGGTTTGCCGATGAAGAAATCGCTGAGCTGCATGAAATAGCGGATTTGCGCGGAGAACCCGATCACGGCTCGTGGTGCCCGCGCGCTCATCGCGCGCAATTCATCGGCCAGCGCGGAATTGTGGCCGCAGATCAGGATGAGCTGGGTATCGTCGAGGCGCTTCGCGATACGGCGCATCATCTTCGATCCGTGTCCGCCGAACATGACGATTCCGGTCGGCCGATCCGGATCGAGCTGTAATTTCAGCCTCTCGGCGCGCCGATCGAGATCCAAGGGCCGGTAGAAATCGGGACGAATGATCATTCCGGAAGTCGCATGAATGCTCGCATTGTCGTAGCCGGCGGCCCGGGCCTGCGCGACGGCTTTGGCAGTCCCGCAAATCAAGTGCTGCGCCTGATGCGGCTCGATCCAGAAGTGCGGCGGCGAATCCGCAAAATCCGTCAGGATGGTCACGTAGGGTGCGCTCGGCCGCGCCTGCCAAAGCGCCTGGTACATGGCGCGATTGAAATTCGGCACCAGCGATACCACCAAGTCCGGCTTGGTCTTCTGCCAATATCGCTGCAACTGGGCGCAGAGGGATTTGTGGCTCAATCGAATGAGCGCCTGCAAAATCTTAAGCTCCTGCCCCAGGCCTAAGGTCCAGCCGCGAGCCAGACGCGCGTTGTAGTAATTCTCGGGTTTCATCCCGGTGGTCTTGCCAAACACGTCCCGGGGATCGAGCACTTCGAACAGGTTGACCAGCCTCACAGCCCAAGGCAGCGCCAGTTCGTGGATCGCGGTTTCGAGCGCCACGGCCGCGGAGCGATGCCCGCCGCCGGCGTTGAAGTAAACCAAATCAATGCTTTTCATTATCATGGTGATTCTGCGTACGGAGTATTACCAATCCATGAAATTGCTATCCTGGTAGCGTGTCATCCCTGGTCCAAGGTGCGGAAATGAGACTTACGTGCATGTTGCCACCCCGCAGGGTGTTGACTGCCAGCCTGTTGGCCGTCAGCCTGCCGTTCACTGCCAGCGTGCTGTTCACCGCCAGCCTGCTGTTAATCGGCGCGGGCCCCGCTTTTGGCGCCACCGCCACCGCGGTCGCGAATGCGCAGACGCCGGCCGCGGGTCTCGAGACGCATCTCAGTCACGGCCGCTTCCGGGATTTCCTCGTGTACAGGCCCGCCGGGCCGCCGACGAGTTTCGTCTTGCTATTGAGCGGCGAGGAAGGCTGGACCTCCACCGCGGTCACCATGGCGCGGCAACTCGTGCAGCAGGGCGCGATGGTCGCGGGAATCGATGGTGCGAAGTTCAAGGCGACCCTCGAAACCGATGCGGATCAGTGCGAGTTCCCCGACGGCGACTTGGAAAATTTGAGTCACTTCGTGCAGGCCTATTTTCACTCTCCCACGTATCTCTCTCCGGTTCTGGTGGGCGTTTCCTCCGGCGCTACTTTGGCGTACGCGGTACTGGCGCAGGCGCCGCGAAACACCTTTGCAGCCGCCCTGACCTTGGGGTTCTGCCCCGGTCTTGATTTGGAGAAATCGCTGTGCAAGGGCTCCGGGCTCGAATTCTCTCGCGCCACCCGCGGTCACGGCGTGGATTTTCTGCCCATCCAGCGCCTCGCCAATCCCTGGGTCGACCTGCACGGCGACATCGACCGGATCTGCCCGGCGGAAGCGGCGCAGAATTTTGTCTCCCGGGTTCACGGGGCGGCGATCGTCAAGCTCCCCAAAGTGGGTCATGATTTTGCGGCGCCGCCGGCCTGGCTGCCGCAATTCACGGCCGCCTACAACAAACTGGCGACGCAGAATCCGACAACGCGCCTGGCGCCCCCGCCCGCACAGTTGAGCGACCTGCCGATTGTCGAAGTCCCCGCGCAGCCCGCCGGCGCAACGCAGGGCGCGGCGCCTGGAGCAACGTCGCCCGACGCGGCCCGTTCCGATACTTTTGCCATCATCATGTCCGGCGATGGCGGCTGGGCGGGACTCGACCAAGACGTAGCCGCCGCACTGAGCGCCAAGGGCATTCCGGTGGTCGGCCTGGATTCACTGCGGTATTACTGGACCGCGCGGACGCCGGACGGCCTGGCAGCGGACACCGACCGCATGATTCGCTACTACCTCGCGCATTTCGGCAAACAGCGCGTGCTGCTGATCGGCTATAGCCAAGGCGCGGACGTGCTGCCGTTCGCCGTCAATCGGCTGCCCGAGGCGACCCGCGCTCGCATCGCACTGACCGCCGTCATGGGAATGTCGGAGCACGCGCTGTTTGAATTTCACGTGAGCAGCTGGATCTCGGACAGTAATTCGGGGCCGGCGACGCTGCCGGAAATCAACCGGATTACCGGCGCTCCCGTGCTCTGCATCTACGGCGCGGACGAGAGCGATTCCCTGTGCCCGAAGCTCGATCCGACAAGATTCACCCTCGTGAAGCTCAAGGGCGGCCATCATTTCGACGGCGACTACGCCAACTTGGCGCGGCAAATTCTCGCGGCAACGCGTCCTTGAATCGCCGTGCCGCACGCGATCGTCTTCCCGCGCGCGATCCTCGTGCCGCGGGCGATCCTCGTGCCGCGGGCGATCCTCGCGCCACGCGCGTCAGCGCTTCTCAGGGCGCACCGCCGGTGCCTGCATTCGCGGTGACGATTTCCCGAATGAACCGGGCCTCCTCCGGGTCATAAGGCCGACCGTCGGCGCGGAACACGTCGTGAAACCACGGCGTGGGTTCTCCGGTAAGGTAGGGATGCTCCCAGGAATCCCAGGGGAAATAAGTTTGCGTCTTGCCGGCGACCAATCCCCAGTTGATGGCGCCGACATGGTATTCCTTGAGGATGGGCATCGTGTTTTGAAAGGTGCTGCCGTGGCCGCGCGCCATGTACTCCGTGCACAGAATGGGGCGGCGCAGTACCTGGAGAGACAGAATCCTCCGGCGGACCTCATTCGGACTGTCGTAGGTATGGAACGACACGATGTCCGATTCGGCCATCTGAATCCGCGCGATCCGCGGCCAACGACCCGGCGTAGTGGGCTCAAACGTCCACACGCCGCTGGTCAGCGGCTGAGCCGGATTCACCGATCGCGTCCAGGCGAAAACCTGCGGCAACAGCGCCGCCACCCGTTGGCCCTTGTGCGCCGCCTCTGCCCCCACAAAATGGCTGTCGCTCGGTCCTTCCAGCGCCGGTTCGTTCCATACGTCCCACCCGAGAATTCGCGCATCGTGCGCGAACGCGCCGACGACTCCCGTCACATAGGTCTTGAGCCGCGGATATTCGCCCGGGTCCACCAAGCTCACGGCACCGGGGCTCTGGACCCAGCCCGAGTTATGGATGCCGGGCACCGGTGCGTGCTGTTTTCCCAGGTGCGGGCTCGGGTCCCACACCGAATCGAACAGCACGAACAGGGTCTTGATGTGATGGCGGTCGGCAATCGTCAGATACGTATCGATCCGCTGCGTGAATCCGCGGGAGTCCTGTTCCCATAGGAGGTCGTGAAGGAAGACCCGCATGGTGTTCATTCCCAGCGACTCCGCCCACCCCAGCTCGAGATCGATGCGCTGCGGATCGAAGCTATCCGCCTGCCACATCTCTAGCTGATTGATCGCGCTCGCCGGAATATAGTTACTGCCCACCACCCAGGGCTGCTTGGCGTACCAGGCCTGCGCCGCCTGTTCCGACCAGCGCGGGCGCGCGAGCGCGGCGGGCGAGAAGGCGACGCCGGTCAGCACGAGCAGCAGGACGAGCAGGCGACCGCACCGAAGATCCGCACGCCCGGGTTCTCGGTATCTGTGCATGGAGCGATCTTATATCAATCGGCGCTCATGCCGCCCTAGAAGACCGTTGCTGCGGCCGCTTTCAGCGCGCTTCGGCATCGGTGCTTTTGGGTCTAGAATGCGTCCGCCCTTTCGGCCAATCCTTGAGGAAACGCGCGTGAAACCATTGAGTCTCATCCTGCCCTGCCTCGCATTGGCGGTGAACGCCCTGGCCGCCCCCGCGCCGGCCGGACCTGATTCCAGCTTCAGTCTCACGGCGAGCGCCAAGGATTTCGACAGCTACTTTCCGAGCTATCTCGCCAACGGCTATTTCTCCACCATGACGGCGCCGCGCGGCACCGAGGGCAATCTCGCCTACATGGTGGCGTTCATGGACTACGCCAAGGACGATGAATCGCGTCCCGCCGCGATTCCGGGCTGGAGCGAGATCGACTACTCCACCGGCGACTCCGCCGCGGGGCACTTCTGGATGAATCAGGTGCCGCTGAATCCGGCCCTGTTCAACGACTACAGCCAGGTCTTGAACATGCGGGACGCGACCCTGACCACCCGCTATCGCTACGTTGATCACGGAAGAGCCACGCAGATCAAGGTCACGACCTTCGTCAGCCAGGCATCGACTCATCTGGCCGCGACGCAGATTTCCCTCACGCCGGACTTCGACGGCACCGTGCAATTGTCGTTTGCGCTCAATCTGTGGGCGCCGTATCAGCCTCGGCTGCCGATTGCCAAGATGACCGGCGACGAAATGCAGGAAGCAGTCGCCGCGCACAATATGAAGCTCGTCGCCGTTCCGCCGGCGACGCCCGACCGCGCCGCCGTCTGGTATCACGGCGATACCCAGGTGCTGGCGGCGGATGGCGATACGAAGGAATTGACCCTGTGGCTCGATGGCCGCGCCGAACAGGGCTTGGGTATGGCCGAAGCGGCGGCGTTGCGCCTGCCCGACGGCGTGGCGGCAACCGATATCGCGCTGTACAAGAGTCCGTATCGCCTCGCTCTGAATCTGAGCGTCAAGGTACAGAAAGATAGAACCTATATATTCACCAAGTTCATCGCCGCCTCGCGCGAGGGTTGGGGCGGCGATGCGAAGACCGACCTCGCGCTGGCGAGGGAGGCGCGCGCAGCGGGATTTGACACCCTCCTCGACGAGCACCGCGTGGTCTGGCGCGATCTCTGGCGGTCCGATATCGCGATCGACGGCGATGCCAGGGCGCAGACGGCCGTGCATTCGGATCTCTATTATCTGCTCGCAACCTCGACTCCGGACACACACTGGCCGATGGGTGCCTGCGGCCTGACCCCCGGTTATACCGGACACGCGTTCTGGGACAGCGATACGTGGATCTTCCCCGCCCTGCTGCTGCTGCATCCCGAACGCGCGAAATCGCTGATGATGTTCCGATCGTTTACACTGCCGGCCGCACAGGCGCGGGCGCAGGCGCGCGGACTCAAAGGCGCGATGTATCCCTGGGAGGCCGACCCGGAAAACGGCAGCGAGCAGACGCCGCATTTCGCCTACGTGCTCGGCGAGCGTGAGATCCATGTCAGCGCCGATGTCGCCATTGCGCAATGGCAATACTGGCTGGCGACGCACGATCGCGACTGGCTGAAAAAATACGGTTGGCCGGTGATCCGCAACGCGGCCGACTTTTGGGCCAGCCGCGCATCCTGGAACGCGGATAAGAAACGCTACGAGATCGTGCACGTCACGTCGGTCGCCGAAAGCTACAACGATGTGCCGAACGACACTTTCACCAATGTCTCCGCGCAGAAGGTATTGAACGTTGCGGCCAAAGCGGCGTCCCTGGTCGGGGAGCGGGCCGACCCACATTGGGCCGAGGTTGCCGCCAAGCTGTACATCCCGTTCTCGGAGAAGGAACAGCGCCACCTGGACTTCGATGCGAGCGTGCCGCGCGAGCCCCTGGAAGGCAGTACCTTGGGGCTGCTGATGTATCCGTCGCTCGACTTGCCCATGACGGCGCAAATCCGCCGCAACGACTTCGACTACACCATGATCTCGGTGAAGGAGGGACACCGCGAACCGCACGGCATGAGCCTGGCGCCCTCAGCGATCGCCGCCGCCGCGGTCGGCAATGCGCCTTTGGCGGTCACCTGGCTGCAAAACAACTTCACCAGTGGGTTGATCAAGCCGCCGTTCAATGTGCGCACGGAAACGGCCACCAACAACACCGGCTATTTCATCACCGCCTCGGGTGGATTTCTGCAGACTCTCCTCTATGGATTCGGCGGGCTGCGGATCGAGGAGAAAGGCCTCATCGAGGCGTATGCGCCCGTGCTCCCGCCAGAGTGGAAATCCATGACGCTCAAGAATATTGAGTTCCGCGGGCGACGCTACGACATCGTCATCGATCGCGACGCGGCCGGCAAGGTGAGCCTTAAGCGCAAGGCATTGTGATCCTCTCCCCGCTTTGGCGGTAGGCGGCAGGCGCCCCAGACGCGCCGGTCGGGTTGGACGGACCGCGGGTGCCGCCGTCCGTCCAACCAGGTGCCTGACTTGAATTCCAGCGTCAGGCGTCGCGCTTGATCTTTTTGATCTTCGAGCCCTTCAGCGATATGTCGCCGATCAGGCCCTTCTCGTCGAATACGAAGCCGAGAATCGGTTTCTTCAAGGATTCGCTGTCGTAATTACCGCCCACACCCTTGGACACGACAGCGACCTGCGCGTCCACCCCGAGATTGTAGCCTTTGCTGGCTTCGAATTTTGCAAGCGCTTCCCGGGTCATGAACAAGAGAATTTCGGTGCGCTGACCCGCGCCCAAGGTCAAACCCACCGATGCCGAACTCAAACCATAGTATTGGCTGATAACTCCGCCTTTGAGCAATGCGCCATCGCCGTGCTCGCCGCCGATTCCGGCGCCAGCTTTGGTGATGCGCGGAAATACCAGAATTCCCGCGGCTTTGCGGACCAATTCGCCGTGTGCCGGGTTGGCACCAGTGAATTTCTGCAATGAGTCGGAAACCGACACGTCAATTTCTTGTGTGGATTCCGCGCGTACACCGCCGCTCACGCCCAGTGCGAGCGCCAACGACCCCATCATGGCAATCACGATTTTGGTGCGAAGCATAATAACTTCCTCAAGTTGCCTGTGTTTTGCACAACACATCGTTGCATTGATGCAAACGACATACTGGAAGATGTGGCAACGCAAAAACTGTCGCCCATGGGCCCGCCATGGGGTAAGACTATTCCTATACTCCAGCGACGCTGCGTCACGGCAATTCAGCCGCGACCGGCGGTATCTTCTGACAGCTCATCACACCGTGCACACGCCAAAGGCTTCGGCGAGCGACGCGAACGGATCCGCTCGGGTCGGCACGAACTCGTGCGCAATAAAGCCGCGATAGTTCAGATCCGCGATGGCCGCGGCAATGCCGCGGTAGTTCAGTTCCTGGCTGTCATTGATTTCATGGCGGCCGGGCACGCCGCCGGTGTGAAAGTGGCCGATCCATTGGATATTGCCGCGAATCGTGCGGATGACGTCTCCTTCCATGATCTGCATGTGATAGATGTCGTACAGCAATTTCACGTGCGGCGAGTTGACGCCTTCCATGACCGCAACGCCGAAGGCGGTGTGATCTCCCTGATATCCGGCGTGGTCGACTTTGCTGTTGAGGAGTTCCACGCAGACCGTCACCCCGAGCTCCGCGGCAAGCGGAGCAATCTTGGAGAGCCCGGCAATACAGTGGGCAACCGCCGCGGACTCATCGATTTGCGGATTGCGGTTGCCGAACATCGCGATGACATTCGGCACGCGTGCGCGCGCCGCGAGCGGGATGGCGATTTCGAGTTCCCTGATCAACATCGCATGATTGGCGGGATCGTTGAATCCCGTCTCGATGAACTTCTCACGCCGGCTGGCATAACCCATGGAGACTTCCATTCCGGCATCCCGCGCGACCGGCCATTCGTCCCTGTGAAGCAAGTCAACCGCCGCGAAGCCCATTTGCTTCGCGCGGCGACAGAAGTCGGGCAGCGGAACGTGGTTATAGGGCCACCGACAGACCGATTGCTTGAGCCGGCCGGCGAAGGGAGCGGGACTTGCAGCCAAAACGGCCGACGCCGCTCGCAAGTCCTTGGATGCCACAGCGCCCGCGGCGGCCAGCGCGCCGAGCAGGGCGCGCCGGCTTACTCCGTGCGCATGGCCGGACATGCCTCGCTCCCGTCAACCCATGGAGTGCAAGTACTCATAGTCCACTCGCGCCGCCTGCAGCTGATCCATGCGCGAAAATGGACCCTCCTGTTCTACAAAATAATGCTGCAGCCCGGCCTTTCCCGCCACGGCGAAAATGGGTTTGTAATCAACCACGCCGCGTCCCAGCTCCGCCCCGAGCATTGGCGCCGCATTGCCCGCGCTCTTGTCGCGAGCCAGGAAATCTTTGACGTGAATCAGCGGAAATCGATTCGGATATTTCTCGAAGTATTTGATGGGATCGTAGCCGGCAAAGATCATCCAGCCGCAGTCGATCTCGAATTTGACCAGCTCCGGATCGCTTTCCCGCAACAGCACGTCGTAGCCAAAGGCTCCGCCACCCTGATCGGCGAATTCGAAGTCGTGATTGTGATAAACGTATTGCAGACCCGCCCGCTTGGCGGCTTCGCCGATGCGATTAACCAGCGCGGCCGTGCGCTTCGCCTCGTCCAGACTCATCGATCGCTTCGACGACGCGGCCGCAGGCTTGCCGTCAACCGCGGGCGCAGGCAGCGATCCGCTGGCCGCAAAGGCAGCTCCCAGCGCGTGCGCAGTCTCGAACGTGGAACCTAAATTGTCGACGTCGAATTGCAGGTGAGCGCTGGGGCAGGCGAGCCCCGCGTCGTCCAGACGCCGGCGGAATTCCTGAGCGGACAATTTGCCCAAACCGGCGGATTCGACTTCACGGAAGCCGATTTCCCGAAGCTTCTTGAGCGTTCCGGCCGGGTCCTCCCGCATCGGTCCGTTCACCGTATAGAGTTGAATGCCGATGGGCCGGCCGAGCGGATTCGCGAACGCGCGGCGCCGGCCCCAAGCCGGAATGAGCGCCGCTGCTCCGACCCGGCTCGACTGGATGAGAAATCGTCTGCGAGATTGTGCGGTCACTTATTGGTCCCCCCTGCGCGCCGGTTCAGTGTTGATCGGAGCGATAAGCCATCTGCGGTTCCTTCACGCCCGCGCTTGAGGTTGCGGTATTTTCTTTGTCGGAAAACGTCAGCAAGAACAGCGCCAAGACAATTGCCGCACAGATGCCGGCAAACATCCAAATCGACTGCCAGTCGTGCGTTACCGAACCGCCCGCGCCAACCAGCGCATAGGCATCGACCACGCGGCCGGAGAGCCAGGCGCCGATGAACATGCCCGCGCCGTAGGTGATGAAGGTGATCAGCCCTTGAGTCGCCGCGCGCAGCGTCGCCGGTGCTTCGCGGTCGATGTAGATCTGACCCACGACAAAGAAGAAATCGAAGCAAATGCCGTGCAGCAAAATTCCCAGCCATAGCATCCACAGCAGCGTATCGCCGTTGCCGAAGGCGAAGAATGCGTACCTTGCGGCCCACGCCAACATCCCCAAGCCCAGCATGTATTTCACCCCCAAGCGGCGAAAGAACCAGGGGATGAGGAGCATGCAGAACAGCTCCGACATTTGCCCGCCCGTCATTTTCCCCGCCGCATTGTGGATTCCGATTTCGTTGAGATACAGATTCGTGAACGCGTAATAAAATTGCAGGGGGATGCAGATGAGCAGCGACGCCAGCGCGAAAACGGCCATCGACCGGCGGCGCAGCAGCCGCAACGAATCGAGCGGTATGACATGCCGCCAATTGAAGTCCGTACCGCGCGCAAGCGGCGGCGTGTCGGGCAAGGTAAAACAGTAGAACGACATCAGCAAGGACGCCGCCGCGGCAACGCGCATCGGCACCGCGGTGGCTTCCAGACCCGAAGCGCCTACGCCCAACCCGGCGATGATCCACCCCAAGGTGCCGAAGACGCGGACCATGCCGAACTCCTGCTTGGGGTCCTTCATCTGGCGCATGGCCAAGGAGGTGGTCAGGGCGAGCGTGGGCATGTAGCACAGCGAGTAGCCCAACACCGCGGCGTAGACCGCCGCAAATGACGATTGCGATGAGGCCAGCAACAGGATGGCCGCGCCGAGGGCGTGCAACACCCCCAGCAGGCGCTGCGCGGCAAACGCGCGATCTGCGATGAGGCCGACGAAGAACGGCGAAACGATCGCGCCGATGGCCGTGGTGCCTGCGACCCATCCGATCTGCTGGCCGGAAAAATGCAGCGCCGCCAACCACGTCCCGAGAGTCACGTACCACGAACCCCAGATGAAATATTGGAGCAGCATCATCAGACTCAGACGCGATTTCATCATAGTTATCATGCTGCTTGGTCCTCTCTTCGCCGGCCTATTGAGCGCTCATTGCAGTGCAAAGGCAACGTAAGCGCTGCCTTGCGGGGCGTTGCGATCTCTTGCGCTGCTGGTACAGATGACCACGAATTGTTTGCCGTCGATCATATACGTTGCCGGCGTGGCGGTCCCGGAGAACGGCAGTTCGGTCTCCCACAGCAATTCACCGGTGCTGCTGTCGAATGCGCGCAGCTTGCGGTCATAAATCGTGGCACCGATGAACAACAGGCCGCTTGCAGTCAGGATCGGTCCGCCATAATTCTCCGAGCCGGTGTTTTTCATTCCGCGTGCGGCCAGGGCCGGATACTCGCCCAGCGGAATTTTCCACAGATACTTTCCCGTATTGAGATCGATGGCGTTGAGCGTCCCCCACGGCGGGGCCACCGCCGGATAGCCGTCCGGGTCGAGGAATTTGTAATAGCCGGTGAATTGGTATTTGTCCGCGGACATGTCGCGATCCAGCGGCTCCATTTCCTGTTTCGCCGCGGCGCCCGGAGCGCTTTTGCCGGTCGGAGCGCTCCCGCCGGATGCCGCCACATTGGCTTTGCCGGCCGTGTCGCGGCCCGTGCGAATGAATTGCACCACGGCGTCGAGCGACTCGTCGCTCAGCGCCTTGAATGACGGCATTCGCCCCCGGCCGATGCGGATCACCGCGGCGATCTGCTCGCTCGATAAACGCTTGCCGATATCGATCAAAGAAGGAAACGCCGGCGGCGATCCCTTGCGATCCAATCCATGGCATACCGAACACTGAACCTGATAGTGGCTCGCACCGATGCCAGTGGACGGTTTGACTTCAGTCAGCATGCCAGTCCACGCCACGCCATTGGCGTTGACGTAGATGACACCGGTGTGCGGATCGACCGCAGCACCGCCCCATTCCGCGCCACCGTCGAATCCGGGGAATACTACCGTCGGTCTGTCGACACCCAAGGGGACGAACTGACCTTCACTGCGGAAGCTGCGGAACTGTTGCAGCGCCCAGGCGTGCGCTTCGGGCGTGCGCGTGGTCAACATATCTTCCGTGAGCCGTTGCCTGGCATAGGCTTCCGGGAGCAGGGGCACGGGTTGGGTTGGCGAAGTGACTTCGCCCGGCACGGTGCTGGAGGGGACCGGGCGTTCTTCCACCGGAAACAACGGCACGCCCGTGACGCGATCAAACAGGTACACGTAGCCCTGCTTGGTCGTCTGCGCCACCGCGTCGACACGCTTGCCGTCGTGCTGCACCGTCAGCAGCACCGGCGCCGACGGGAGATCACGGTCCCACACGTCGTGATGCGTGGTTTGGAAGTGCCACAGACGCTTGCCCGTTGCCGCATCCAGTGCGAGCAAGCAATCTGCGAACAGATTGTTGCCGCTGCGATCGGCGCCGTAAAAGTCGCTGACCGCCGAACCGGTCGGAACGTAAACGATCCCGCGTTCCTGGTCGAGCGCAAATCCCGCCCAGTTGTTGGCCGAGCCTGAATATTGCCACGCGTCCTTGGGCCACTCCTCGTACGAGAATTCGCCCGGATGCGGAATCGTGTGAAAAGCCCACCGCAGTTTGCCGGAGTGAACATCAAATGCTCGAATATCGCCGGGCGGAGCGGGTTTGGACTCGACGGTTCGAAACCCGACGATGAGAAGATCCTTGTAGATAATTCCCGGTGAGGTCAGGGACACGTAGTGCTGGGTGTAGTCGCCGCGCAAGTCCTTTCGCAGATCGACACTGCCATGATCACCGAAGCTTTCAATCGGCTTGCCGGTGGCGGGATCGAGTGCGTAGAGGCGATTCATGACGCTGGCGAAAAGCCGCTGCTCCGCGCCGTCGGTCCAAAACGTCAATCCCCGCTGGGGCCCCGAACCGCGAATTCCCGAATCGAATTTCCACCGCAGGGTTCCCGCCGCCCCGTCCAGCGCGATCACCTTGAATTCCGGTGTGTAGGCGTACAGGGTGCGGCCGATAATGAGCGGATTGGTTTCCGAATCGCCGAGCTCGTTGGAATCAAAGCGCCAAACCTGTTTGAGCTCGTGGACATTGGTCCGATTGATTTGGGTCAGGCTTGAATAGTGATCCTGGCGGGCGTCGCCGCCGTACATGGGCCAACCGGCAGCGGCCGCGTCCGCGTGTTCAGGCGAGGCCGGGACTCCGGGAGGGTTGGCATCGCAGGACACGAGGGCAATGCAGAGCATTGCCGAGGTAATGACAATTCGAATTCGGGCCGACATGTTACCATCCGCAACTGGTTGTTTATTATAATCGTTTGACTGTCCGCCGGGCCGCTGTCCCGCATATCCCCGGTGCGAATCACGTAGGAAACGCGATGCAACCGGTGAGCTTCGACGCGATCGTGGTTGGCTCCGGCATCTCCGGGGGATGGGCGGCCAAGGAGCTCACCGAGAAGGGGCTCCGCGTCCTGCTCCTGGAGCGCGGCCGCAACGTCGAGCACATCAAGGACTATGTCAACGCCACCAAGGCGCCGTGGGAATACCTGCACCGCGGCGGCCGAACGATCGCGATGGAAGAGGCGTACCAGGTGCTCAAGCGGGACGTGCTCAACGAAAAAAATCTCGCCTTCTGGGTCAATGAAAAAGAGTCGCCCTACACGGAAATCAAACGATTCGACTGGTATCGCGGCTATCAGGTCGGCGGCCGTTCGCTGATCTGGGGACGCCAGAGCTATCGCTGGAGCGACTTCGACTTCGCCGCCAATGCCGAGGACGGCATCGCCATCGACTGGCCGATTCGCTACGCGGAGCTCGCGCCGTGGTACGACCACGTGGAAAAGCACGCGGGCATCTCAGGATCGCGCGAAGGGCTGCCGCAGCTCCCCGATGGACAATTCCAGCCGGCGATGCCGCTCAACTGCGCCGAAGAATTGATAGCGGGCCGACTCAAGAGCGCGTTCGGCGGCCGGCGGCAATTGATCATCGGGCGCGCCGCGAACGCAACCCAGGCGCTCGAGGGGCGCGCACCCTGCCAGTACCGGAACGCCTGCTGGCTGGGGTGCCCGTTCGGTGCCTACTTCAGCACACAGTCCTCCACCTTGCCCGCGGCGGCAAAGACCGGGAAGCTCACGCTGAAGCCGTGGTCGATCGTGACCGAGGTTCTCCTCGACAAGACTCGCAAGCGCGCCGCCGGGGTGCGCGTGTTGGATGCCGTCTCCGATCAGTGGACCGACTACACGGCCAAGGTCGTCTTTCTGTGCGCGTCCACACTCAACTCGACATGGCTGCTCATGCGCTCGGCGACCGACGTCTGGCCGGGAGGTCTCGGCAGCAGCTGCGGCGAGCTCGGTCACAACCTCATGGATCACCACTTTCGTTGCGGCGCGGAGGGCGACATCGTGGGCTTGGACGACAAGTACTACTACGGCCGCCGTCCGAATGGCATCTATATCCCGCGGTATCGCAACCTGTTCGGCGACAAGCGCGACTACCTGCGCGGTTTCGGCTACCAGGGCGGTGCGAGCCGAGAGGGATGGTGGCGAGCGGTGAAGGAGTTAGGCGTGGGCGCCGCCTTCAAGGACGAGGCGGCACGTCCTGGCCCCTGGAAGTTCGGCGCCACCGCGTTCGGCGAGATGCTTCCCAATCACGCCAACCGCGTCGGGCTCGACTCGGCCAAGAAGGACAAGTGGGGGCTGCCCGTGCTCGAGATAGATTGCGCGACGGGTGAGAACGAGCGCCTGATGCGCAAGGACATGATCGCCGACATGGCGGAGATGCTCGAGCGCAGCGGCGCGAAAATGGTGACGGCGTTCGACCATGGGTACTCCCCGGGGATGGCCATCCACGAAATGGGTACGGCGCGCATGGGACATGATCCAAAGACGTCGGTGCTCAATGCGCACAATCAGGTGTGGGATGCTCCGAACGTCTTCGTCACCGACGGCGCGTGCATGACCTCATCCGCGTGTCAGAACCCGTCGCTCACGTACATGGCGATCACCGCCCGCGCGGCGGATTTCGCCGTGAACGAACTCAATCGCCGCAATCTGTGAGCCTTATTCGAGTGAGCCGCCCATGAACGAGTCAATCGATAACGAGCAGGCCCAGCTGGTCAATCGCCGCGAGGCCATTCGCCGCGTCAGCGCCTTGCTCGGTGGAGTTGCATTCGTCGGCGGGAAAGCCTTGCTGGCCGCCTGCGAGCGGGCGAGCTTTCCTCTGCAGGAGGCAAGGCTCGGAGAATTCACGGCGAAGGACATTGCCTTCCTCGACGAGATTGCTGAGACGATTCTCCCGGAAACCAAGACTCCCGGCGCCAAGATGGCGAAGACCGGTGCTTTCATGGCGCTCATGGTGACCGACAGTTACCGCCCCGCCGAGCAGAAAATCTTCCGCGAAGGGATGCGCAAGGTGGACGACGCGATGAGGACGGCGCATCACGTGTCGTTCATGGAGGCGACGCCGGCGCAGCGGCTGGCCGTGCTCACCCCGCTCGACCACGAGCAGAAGCGCGTGATGGACGCGCGCGAAGCCGCAGATCGCAGGAAACAAGCTTCGACGCTGGTGCCCGTGGATGGGAAGGAAGAGCCGGCCCACTACTTCCGCATGATGAAGGAACTCGCGCTGCTCGGGTATTTCACGTCGGAACTCGGCTGCACCCAGGCGCAGCGCTACGTCGAGACGCCGGGCCATTTTGATCCCTGTATTCCCTACACCCCGGGCGAGCCGGCCTGGGCGGCGCATGCCTGAGGAAGGAGCGCTTTTGAAAAGCTTGATGCTCTGTGTATACGGTCTGGCGGTCATCGCCGCCGGATGGACCAATCCAAAAGACGCCTGGTCTCAAGGCGCGGCCGGGCAGAACTCTGCCAAAGAGACCGCGGGCGCCGCCAAGCCGCAAGATACCGAACAGTGGGCGCCCATCCCGCCCAAAGTATCACCCGGTGCGAATGACGGTGCCGCACCGTCCGACGCCATCGTTCTATTCGACGGTCGGAACCTGGACGAATGGGTCATGACCAACGATCGCTCACCGGCCCGCTGGCGGGTAGAGAACGGCGCCATGATTGTCGATAAGGCCTATGGAAATATTGAAACGAAGCGCCTGTTCAAAGACTATCAGTTGCACCTCGAGTATCGAATTCCTGCGGCCATCACCGGCGAAGGCCAGGCGCGAGGCAACAGCGGGCTGTTTCTCGCATACACGGGTCCCAACGATCAGGGATACGAGATTCAAATCCTCGACTCGTTTGAAAACGCGACGTATGTGAACGGCCAAGCGGCCAGTGTTTACAAACAGAACCCGCCCTTGGTCAACGCGTCCCGCAAGCCGGGAGAGTGGCAAAGTTACGATGTGATTTGGACTGCGCCCGCCTTCCATGCCGACGGGACGCTGGAAACGCCGGCCGCGGTGACGGTGTTTCACAACGGCGTGCTGGTCCAGAATCATTTTCGTTTATTGGGCGAGACGGTGTACGTCGGAAAACCGGCCTATCGCAAGCACGATCGGGCTGCCATCAAGCTGCAGTCCCACCACGATCCCAGCGCGCCCATCAGCTTCCGCAACATTTGGGTCCGTGAGCTCGGCTAGCCGGGGATTATCAGCCCGCGGGCGCATGGGAGCGCCTTGAACATGTCCATCTATGCGCATACACTATGCGCATGAGTAACCCTCATAAACTGAGCCGAATTGAGATTGACCGCGCCACGTCACGGCGGCAAAAGAAGGCGGTCAATCTGTCAATCAGCCGCGACTTGTTGGATCGAGCGCGAGATGGCGATCTCAATTTGTCGAGCATTCTCGAGGTGGCTCTGCAGCGGGAGTTGCAGCAGCGAGATCGTGAGCGCTGGCTGACCGAGAACCGTGCGGCCATGAAAATGTACAACGAGCAGGTGGAAAAGGACGGGGTCTTTTCAGACGGCTTGCGGTCATTTTGATGTCTCAATTCACGGTTCATCGCAATCAGCACCCCTCGACCAAGGCGCGCTTCCCTCTGTTGCTGGATGTCCAGACCGATTTCCTGGACGGTTTGGCGACCCGGGTAGTAATTCCGCTGATGCCGCAAGGGGCGTCGAAAAGTCAAAAGATGGATAAGCTGACTCCAGTAGTGCAAGTGGATGGCAAGCGTTACATCGCGCTCACGCCACAATTGAGCGGCATTGCAAAGAAGGAACTCGGTCCCGTTGTGGCGGATCTCGCCGCCTATCGCGTCGACTTCATCAACGCACTGGATTTTCTGCTGACTGGAATCTAGTCCGGCAGAGATTTCACAACTTGCGCGCGCCGCTTCAGATATTCCATCCGGCGCGATAGTCGCGGGTCAGGTATTGATTTGCATCGGTGATATTGGTGATTTGTCCGCGCTCACCGTCGTACAGAATCTTCTTCCCCTGCCCTGCGCGCAGCGCGACCACACCCAGCAGCATGGTCTCGGTGAGCTGGGCTGCGTACTCGATCGGGGAGCTCGGCTTCGCCTCGCCGCGGATCGCCTTGGTCCAGTTGAGCTCGTGACTCCACATGATTCGCGGGAGGCTCTGAGGGATGGCAGCCGCCGCATCGCTCAACGCCTGCGGATACAGCCGCGGATTGGCGCCGTAGGTATCGTGCAAAAGAATTCCCTTCTCGCCAATGAAGATCACGCCGCCTTCGCTCTTGAGTTCAACATCATCCGGCAGGACGTCCGGCCGCGGCGGATAGATTCCTCCGTCGAACCACGACAGCTTCACCGGGGGCTGCGCGCCGCGCGCGGCGAATCGATAGTGCACGCACGTGGATAGCGGAAACGACACGGGTTTGCCCTGGGTGGTGCCCCAGGGCGTCGAGGTGGCCTCGATGCTCGAGGGATAAGTCAATCCCAATGCCCAAAAGGGATGATCGATGAGATGAGCGCCCATATCACCCAGCGCGCCCGAGCCAAAATCAAGCCAGCCGCGCCAGTTGAATGGGTGATAGATGGGATGGTAGAGAACATCGTCCGCAATCGGCCCGAGATACATGTTCCAATCGAGTCCGGCGGGCGGCGCGCCGCCGCTCCCCATGGCGGCGGCGAGCACTTCCTGCACGTGCGCGAACGTCCAGGGATTGCCGAATCTGCCGGGCTCGGCCGACGGGGCGGTGGCGGTCGGGCGCGGCAGCCCCTGCGGCCAATAAACAACCGGCCGGTTGGTCCACACGTGCACCTCGTGCACGGGGCCGATGAGACCCGCGCCAATCCACTCGTTGATGAGACGGGCGCCTTCCATTGAATGACCCTGATTTCCCATTTGGGTCGCGAGCTTCGGATTGGCGAGGGCGCTCGCTCGCAGAACGCGCGCTTCGTGCACGGTGGCCGTGAGCGGCTTTTGCACAAAGACGTGCTTGCCCAGATCCATCGCCGCCTTCGCGATCACTGCATGAAGATGGTCGGGGGTTGCAATCACGACTCCGTCAACGCTCTTCTCTTTCGCCAGCATCTCACGAAAATCGGTATAGCGCGTGGCCTTGCGGAACTGCTCCTTGAGCTTCAGTGCCTCGGGCCGCGGGTTGTTGCGCTCATCGCTCATGCTCGCCACCAGCCGTTCGCTATAGGCCAAGTCGACATCGCAGACGGCGCCGATGTGATCGGTGAGCGCCAGGTTGCGCGCATTTTGACTTCCCATGCTGCCGAATCCGACGATGGCGACGTTCACGGTGTCGCTGGGGGCGCGCCGGCCGCGGCCGAGTACTCGGCTCGGAACGATCAATGGCGCAGTGGCGGCCGCCAGTGCGCCGAGCGTTGCAGCGCCCGTGCCCGCGACAAACTCGCGGCGGGTCAGGTCTTTGGTAGTCGACATTTCAATTCTCCTTCGGCGGTTCAACGCTCCGTCGGCGGTTCAACGCTCCTTGGACGGCTGCCATTTACCCCGTGCCACGGCGGGAACGAATTTATCCAGGCCGCGCGGCGGGAAGTTGAGCGTCTTGCGCTGCTCGGCGCTTTGATAGGCCGCCATCAAGAGCTTCACGACTTCCAGGCCGTCGTCGAAAGTCAGCAGGGGTTTGTCCTTGCCGAGAAACACGCGCGTGAAATGCCGATCTTCGTTCTCATAACCGTAGGCCGCCGCTTCGTTCGCGATGACCGGCATCAATCCGGTTTCCGCGTTTTGTTTCTCGAGCAAATCCTCCCCTGCTTTGCCCTTTACCTCACGCGAAAAGAAGAGTTTCAGACCGCTGTCGAGCGTGTTCCACGACATCGAGTACTCGGGCCCCAGGAGCTCCGCGGACAAGCGCAGCCCCGCCCCGACGAAGCTCCAGGAAGTCGACGCCTCCCCGATCACGGTGTGACCTTCCTCGGTGGCGAACTCGATGGTCACGCTGGCGAAATCCTCGGAGGGGCGCTTGCCGTAGTCAACGCGTGCCCCGAACGTGCGCGCAAGTTCCCTGCGGTAGTGAGGGCGCGTCCATTTGAGGCTTGCGATGTGCGCCGTGATGCGCACCGGCCGCACCGACGTCAAGGCGGCGCCGGGGCGGGTCAGCAGATGCCGCACGAGCAAAACCGAATGGCACATCATGTCGTTGAGTACGCCGCCGCCCTGCAGCTCGCCGCGCCAGAACCACGGCATATGCGGTCCGCTGTGTTCCTCGGCGGCGCGGGCAAGATACGGGCGGCCGGCGCTGGCCGCTCCCCTGGCCCACAACAATTCGTGGCCGGCTTGCACCTGCGGCGCGAACACCTGGTTCTCGAGGTACCCATGCGCGATGCCGGTGCGCTTGATCAGCCGAACGATGTGCGCAGCCTCGGCGACGGTGCGCGCGAGGGGCTTCTCGCACGCAATGCCGCGCAGAGTCCCCTTGCCGGATTCGAGCGCGTGGACGATTTCCTCGATGTTTTCCACCCGCGCATGATTGGGTCCGGTCAGCCAGAGAGCGTCGATCGCCGGATCCGCGACGAGATCGCTGATCGACGCGAAGCGCTTGGCTGCTCCGATGTCCAAAGTGCGCGCCAGCGCAGCGGCGCTGCCGGCGTGCTCCTGATTCGGACTCCATACACCGCGTACGTCCACGTCGCGCACCGCGCGGAAGGCCTGCATATGGAAGCGTGCGTTGAAGCCGCTGCCGATGAACCCAACGCCGAGACGCTGCGGCGCGTGTTTGTCTTGTTTGTGACGCATGTTCGCTCGAGTCTCACCCGCGGCCACGTGTGATCTTGGGGCAGAGCCGCGTGTGATCTTAAGGCAGAGCCGCTTCCGGCGCACGCGATTGCGCCGAGCGCCCCAACACGCTTAACTAGGAGCCTGTCTGAGTATTCCACAGGCTCCTACGTCATGCCCTTTGTGACGGCGAAAACCCAGAAGAGCGCTTACGACGTCATCGTGGTCGGCTCCGGAGCCGCCGGTGGCCAATCGGCCTACACGCTTTGTATGGACGGCGCGAAGGTGCTCATGCTCGAGGCCGGACGCAGATATTCTCCCGAAACCGAGACCCCCATGTTCCAGACCCCGGATTTGGCGCCGCTGGGGGCTGTCGGTACGCCGGACAAACCCTTTGGCTTCTACGATGCGACGGTGGGCGGCGGCTGGGAGGTACCCGACGAGCCCTATGTACGTGCGAGCGAAGAGGATGCAGGCCGCTTCGAGTGGTGGCGGTCGCGCATGCTGGGCGGCCGCACCAATCACTGGGGACGCATTTCGCTGCGCGACGGCCCGTACGACTTCAAGCCGCAAACTCGCGACGGGCTGGGCCGGGATTGGCCCATCGCCTATGAGGACGTCGCCCCGTATTACGACAAGGTGGAGTTGCTGATCGGCGTCTACGGCAGCAACGAGGGTCTGGAGAACACGCCGGATTCCCCGCCGGGGTGCCTGCTGCCTCCGCCGAAGCCCCTGGTCAGCGATTTACTTGTCGCGCAGCGAGCGAAGCGGTTAGGAATCCCGGTGATACCCGGCCATCGCGCGGTCCTGACGCAGCCGCTCGACTACCGGCGTGTGCCGGCACGCTTGCATCCCGGCAATGCCACGGCGCAGAAGATTCTCGCCGAGGACATGCGCAACCGCTCGGCCTGCCTCTGGGCGACCCCGTGCGGGCGAGGCTGCTCGATCCGCGCCAACTATCAATCGACCACCGTGCATTTGCCGCCCGCGCTCAAGAGCGGGAACCTTGATATCAGAACCGACGCCATGGTTTACGAGGTCACGGTCGGGCGCGGCGGCCGAGCGAACGGCGTGAGCTTCGTCGACCGGACCAACGGGAAACAGTCGCACGTCAGCGCAAGGGTGGTGATTCTCGCGGCGAGTGCGTGCGAGTCGGTCCGAATTCTGCTCAACTCCAAAAACGCGCGGTTCCCCAACGGACTGGCGAATTCCAGCGGCAAGGTTGGGCGGTACTTGATGGATACGGTCGGCAGCAGCGTGAGCGGGCAAATTCCGCTGCTCGAGAGCCTGCCGCCGCTCAACGAAGACGCCGCGGACGGCCAGCAGATGTATGTTCCCTGGTGGCTGTATCAGGATCAGCTTGCCGGCAAGCTCAAGTTCGCCCGCGGCTATCACATCGAGTTTGGCGGCGGCAAGCGCATGCCGGGATATGGAACCGGGGCCGGCCTGGAATGGCTGACCGGCGGCAGCTACGGGGCGAAATTCAAACAAGACGTTCGGCGCTATTACGGTTCTTTCGTCTACTTCAGCGGGCGCGGGGAGATGATCCCGAACGATCAGTCCTATTGCGAGATTGACCCCAAGGTCAAAGACAAGTGGGGGATCCCGGTGCTGCGTTTCCATTGGGCGTGGTCGGAGCACGAGCTGCGGCAGGCCGCCCACATGCAGCGAACCTTCGCGGATATCATTGACGCCATGGGCGGCCGAACTCACGGTGCAGTGCAGAGCGATGGCGCCAAGGCCATCGCTCCGGGAGGGTCCATCATTCACGAAGTCGGCGGGACAATCATGGGATCCGACGCCAAAACATCGGTCACCAACCCGTGGTGCCAGACTTGGGACGTCGACAACCTGTTTGTCACCGATGGAGGCGTGTTCGCCTCGAATGCGGACAAAAATCCAACGCTCACCATCATGGCGTTGGCGTGGCGCGCCGCGGACCACGTGCTCGCTCGCATGCGGCGTAAGGAGCTCTAAGATGGATCGTCGAACGACGATCAAGTGGGTTCTTGCCGCCAGTGCCGCCCCCGCCTGGCCGCTTCGCGACCAACGTGCCGCGCACGCCGCGGGCGCCGATTCGGTGCCGACGGCGCGAGGCTACGGAACGGATCCCCACCTTGTGGCGAATTACCGGCCCGGCGAGCTCTGGCCGCTGACATTCACAGCGGCGCAGCGGCGCCTCGCGGGGATCCTGGCGGATATTATTATCCCTGCCGACGACCACTCGCCGAGCGCCTCGGCCGTCGGGGTGGTCGAGTTCATCGATGAGTGGGTGAGCGCGCCGTATCCCGCTCACCAGCAAGACCGCGGCATCGTGGTGGACGGACTCGCCTGGTTGGATGCCGAGGCCGCGCGCCGATTTGGCAGGGAATTTTCGGGCCTCGACGCTCCCCGGCAACACAGCATTTGCGACGACATCTGCGACGAATCGCGCGCGGTGCCCGCCCTGGGCCCGGCCGCGCGCTTCTTCGCGCTGTATCGCGACTTGACCGCTGGCGGGTTTTACTCGACTTCCGCCGGCCGAAAAGATTTGAGTTATATAGGCAATGTGCCGCTCGCGCGCTTCGACGGGCCGCCGGCGGCGCTGCTCGAGGCGTTGAACCTGGTGTAATTGGATTCTCGGACGGTGATGACCATGAACAAAACTTCCATGTACGCCGCGGCGCTGATGCTTGGTTGCGGGACGCTGCTGTCCCCCGCAGCGCTACCCGCAGGCTCCGGCTCGCCGCAGTGGCGCTCTCTGTTGCAGGACCATGGCGCGCCCGGGTGGCGCGGCTGGAAAGCGCCTGGCCTGCCGACGGGCTGGCATATCGCCAGCGGGGTGCTCTCCAAGGAGGGCGCGGTCGACGATCTGGTCACGGAGCGGAACTTCGGAGATTTCGAGCTGGAACTCGAATGGAAGATAGGCCGGGGCGGCAACAGCGGGATCTTTTACCGCGGTACGCGTGAGTACGATCACATTTATTGGAGCGGCCCCGAATACCAGCTTCTCGACGATGCGAACGCGGGGGACGGCGGCAACCGCCTCACGGCCGCCGCAGCCGCCTACGCGCTGTACGGTCCACCGGCCGGAATAGTCCTGCCCTTCGATCATTGGAACAAAACGCGGATCGTGATCAAGGGCAAGCACGTGGAGCACTGGCTCAATGGCCAAAAGGTCGTCGACTATGAGCTCGAGAGCGCCGACTGGAAGAGCAAGGTTGCCGCGAGCAAATTTGCGGCCTACCCCCACTACGGATTGGCGACGACGGGCCTCATCGGAATCCAGGGCGATCACTCCGGAGCCTTGAGTATTCGCCGCATTCGCATACGCGAGCTTCCTTAAGCAGAGGTTTCCATGTCAGCTGTGCTGGCCGAGTCCATGCGTCGCATCAGCGGCCTGCTGCAATCCGGTCAATACGGCGCGGCGCATTCGCAATTAGAATCCCTGGTGACCGCAAATCCGGATTACGTGGAAGGCCTGCGGCTGTTTGCCGGCACCAAACAGGCCTTGGGCGACCTCGCCCAAGCCGAGTCGCTGCTGCGCCGCGCGCTCGAAATCGACCCCACCTGGACTCCTACTCTGACCACCCTTGCGGAGTTGTTGCTCAATGGGGGTCGCAGCGCCGAGGCCGTCCCCTTGTTGCAGCGTGCAATCCAAGGCACTCCTGCCTTCCCTCGGGCCGCACTTTTATTGGTTCGCCACTACCTGGACGCGGGCCAGCCGGCATCGGCACTCGACATTGCGACACCCTGGTGCAATAGCGGCAAGGCCGATGGCGATTTGTCGGCGCTGCACGTGGCGGCATACGCCGCTGTGGGCCGCCAGAGCGAAGCGGTGGCGTACTATCGTCGTCTCGTGGCGCTCGCTCCGGACAATCACATCGCTGCGCATACCCTGGCTGTGGCGCTGAATGCGGCCAACCAGCCGGAGGAAGGTGAGCGCGTGGTGCGTGAGACGCTGTGCCGCACCCGACCGACGGCCGCGATGCATCACACGCATGCTCGCAGCCTCATCACTTTGGAGCGGTTCGACCAAGCCGAGCTGGCCTTGCGCGAATGCGTCAGATTGGAGCCGCGCCTCGCCGAGGCGCACAACAGCCTGGCGCAACTCATTTGGATGCGCACCGGCAATATCATCGAGGCGACGCGCGATCTGGATCAGGCACTCGAGAAACACCAGCATGACGATGCGCTGTGGGCCACCAAAGCCGCCCTGCTGCAGGGAGCGGGAAAATCGCGCGACGCTTACGCCTGCCTCGCCGAACGCGCCGCACGACCCCAGCCCCAACCAGCGTTGCTCATCCGCGCCGGACTGGCGGCGCTGGAGTTTGAACCCGTCACCGCCTTGAACCTCGCAGAACGGGCCATGCGAGCGCAACCCAACAATCCGACAACTCGCAAACTCCTGTGCGCCGCCTACCTGGGTGTGGGGGACGGAGCGAAAGCGATGGCCGAATGCGCAACCCTGCTCAAGGCTACTCCCGACGATCAATACCTCATTGCCATGCAAACCACCGCGCTGCGGCTATTGAACGATTCCCGCTACGAGGGGTTCTGCGACTACGACAAACTGGTGCTGTCGCAGGTCCTCGAGACGCCGCCGGGGTGGTCTGATCTCACCAGCTTCCTGACGGAACTCACCTCGCGCTTGAACGCCCTGCACAATCCGCACGGCCATCGACTTCTCTACCAATCGCTGCGCAAGGGCACCGAGACCACTCAAGATCTTTCGCGCAGCCAGGATCCCGTCATTCAGGCGCTCTTTGCCGCCTTTGCCGCACCGATCGCGCGCTACCGTGATCACATCGGTCAAGGAGAGGATCCCCTTCGGCGTCGCAATCGGGGCACGTCACGCTACAACGGCAGTTGGTCGGTTCGTCTGCACCGCGAGGGCTTCCACACCAGCCACGTGCATCCTCGCGGATGGATATCCTCGGCTTGCTATATTCAGCTGCCCGACAGCATGAGAGCGGGACACACGGCCGAAGGGATCTTAAGCTTTGGCGCACCGGGGATGGTGACGACGCCTTCGCTGGACGCCGAGTTGTCGGTTCGTCCCGACGTTGGCCTGCTGGTGCTGTTTCCGTCGTATTTTTGGCACGGCACCCTGCCCTTTCATAGCGATCAGCCGCGCCTCACCGTCGCGTTCGACGTCGTCCCGGAGCGAAGTTAAAATACCCAGCCGTAGGCCATGACTGCAGATCGATGGAGCGATATTGGAGGGAAAATCCATGCAACGCAGCATACGAATCTTGACCCCGGCCGTTGTCAGCGGACTTCTCGCCCTGGCAGCGCTGCCGGTAGCGAGTGCCACAAAGGATGAAGCCGCCGGTGGGCCGGTCGTCGCAGGGACCTGGGAGCACCGCCACGCGAGTTTTCACTACGACGGGATCACCTCGCTCTACAGCTGCGCCGGGTTGGAAACCAATATTCGTGCAGTGCTGCAGCATCTGGGAGCGCGCAAGGATCTCGCCGTCCGTGCCTACGGATGCCTCGGCGGGTACAACGAGCCGGGCCGCACCGCCGTCGTCGACGTCGATTTTTACTCGCTCGCCCCAAGCGCTGATGCCGGTGCCGCCAATAGCGTGCAGGCACGCTGGACGCCCGTGACGGTGAGTGCGAATCACCCCAATCCCATACGCGACAGCGATTGCGAACTCATCCATGAGATGAAGGACATCCTCTCGAAGAATTTCAGCTTGCGCGATCTGAACTACCGCACCGACTGCAGGTCTCGCCAGGTGTACATCAACGATTTTTCGGTTAAAGCCGAGATTCTCAAGCCGCTACCCGCTACCGTGGCCGGCGCGCAAGGCTAGCGAGGCGCGAACCGCCATAGGAGCAAAGCTAGCGCGATGAGTACCCCCTCGCGCCGGTTGACGCGAGGGGGTGCACACTCAGAACTTGTACTTCAACTCGATGCTGCCCTCGCGACCCAGGATCGACCGCCCGAAGTTCACACCGTTCTGGGCGGTGTTTCCGCCGAAACGGGCGTTGCCCTCGGTAAGGCCGACCTGATTGCTCAGGTTCGTGCCCGATGCGCGAATTTCCCAGTTCTCGCCGATCTCGGCGACGATGCCGGCGGCCAGGTCGTAGTAGCTGGGCAAGGGGTTCAGGCCCGTGTTGTCCTGGTAGTGTACACCGACGTGCTCGTAGGTCACGTACTCGGTCACCGAGCCCCAGGAGAAGGTCTGCATGTCGCTCGGCGTCACGCGAATCTGGAAGTTCGGCAAGCGAGCGAGCTGTTGGCCATTGATGGTGCCGCAGCGGGTTACTAGGTTGATGTCCTGGTAGACGTAGCAACCGTTGAAATCCTTGTAGTGGGCCTTCTCGTACTCCGCATTGACAAGGATCTTGAAGTCCCTCACCGCCTGCAGGTCGAAGCCCGCGAACGGATTCACGCTGCCGACGACTCGCCCGCCCCGCGCCGTGGAGCCGTAAGTCTCATTCGGACCGAGCGGGACATGGTTTATATCGATGGGCTGATACGCCAGGCCCTTGAATTCCTTGTCGTAAACCGCCGCGTCGATGTACATATAACGGTTCTGGATCTTGAAACCCGCTTCGTAATTCCGCACCGTGCTGAGAGGCGCATTCGCGGGACAGCCGTTCGACTTGTTGTACACATTGCAACGGACTGCATCGAAGTTGTCGAAGAACACGCCGTCGTTGATGCGCACATAGGCGCTCATATGGTCCGTGAATTCGTAATTGGCGCCCAGCGAGAATGTGGGCATGGTGTTGTGTTCATGGCCGTGGGAGTACGTACCGTTGGGCAACTCGACTGCGTTGTCCCACAAATCGTACTGTGACCCCAGCGCTATCGGCGATAGATTGGTTGTCTGTTGGTCGAGGTCGATATGTTCGAGGCGAACCGAGGCGTCGAACAACCAACTATTGATTTTCCATGAGTCCGACAGATAGACGGCAATATTGGTGGCCTTGCCCTGCTCGAGGATTTGGTAACCCCCATTGGCGTTGTAAATGCCTTGGGGACTGGTCACGTTGTAGATATTTCCACCGGCGACGCCCTGCAATATGATCGGATTCGCATTCGGCACGTTGTTCATCAGCACATTCGAGTCCAACGACCATGCGTCGTTGTCCGTGTAGTGGGCCAAATACAGACCCGCGGTCAATGTATTGCCGTCGAAGACCTCCTTCGCCAAGCGGAATTCATCGGTGATATTCGTGAGCTTCTTGCGGACCTGCCATACCTGCTCGGTGATCACGCTCGTGTTGAGCGGAACGGCCCCGCCATTGAGGTAATGCGCTTGGACCTGCGCCGGCGTCAAGACGCCCGTGATGTTCGAATCCCCGGCGATGAAAGCGCTCAGCGGCTGGGGGTTGCCGTTGTTCACCAGCGCATTGGTGGGAATCCAGCCGCCATCGAACAAGAAAGTGTTGGAGATCTTCCAGCCGTCGCCGAACTTGAGGTCGAGGTTCGACCCAAAGTAATTCAGTTGGGCGCCGCGGCCGTTGCTGATATCGTCGTTCCAGAATCCGCCGCCCGGGCTCGGAATCTGGAAGTTCTGCAGCTGCTTGCTGTTGTAGGTGTGGTTCAGCTGGTTGAAGCCGGGATAAGGCTCCGCCTTGCCGTTTACTTCGATATAGGGGAAGTCGGCGTACCACTGATTCTTGTCGCTCAGGTTGCGATACCAGAACATCACCGAGCCGCCATCCAAATCGTGCTTCAAGGTGGCCGTCACCTGTCCGCCGATGTCGGACGGATACTGCGGGTCACGCACGCCGTCGGACACGCGGTAGAAGCCGCCGATGCTGCCATACCATCCGTCGATGATCTTACCGCTCAAGAACACATCAACGCGCTCCGACCCTTCCGATCCGTAGGTAAAGCCGACCGAGCCCGTCGTCTTGTCCGAGCCGGTTCTCAGGATGAAGTTCGCCGTGGCTCCCGCCTGACCGGAGCTGAAAATTGCGCTCGGTCCGCCCTGTACGATCTCGACACGCTCGACGGTGTCGTCGAAGCGCAGCAGCGAGCTGGAATCCATGAACGACAGATCCGCCGAGCCGTAGAGAGGCGAGCCATTGATCATGGTGGTGAAGTACGGGGAGTCGCCGCCGCCGTTGGGAAAGCCGGCCACGTCGATGTTGACGCCGGTTTGACCGCCGGATGCTTCCGGCCAAATACCCGGGGACAGCTTGAAGATATCGGCCACGCTCGAGGGGTTCGAGTTTTTGATGTCGTCGAGGGACAACGATACGATGTTGTAGCTGGCGTCCAACTTCTTGACGCCCTGCGCCGAGGCCGTGACCACGATTTCATTGAGCGCGTTGCTCTCATCGCTCACGGCGGGAGCCTCGTCGGCTGCGTAGGCGCCGCCGGCACAGTAAAGAATTCCTGCCACTGCGGCCGCAACGGCGTTAACGCCGGCGACGCGGGGTGACATGGCTGCGCGCGGTTGCGTCATCCGCGCACTCGCGCGGACATTGTTGCTCTTCTTACTCATGGATCGTACTCCCCACCTTTCGTACCTTGATTGATATAGTTAAGGCAATTCGACATTCAGCTTCCGCAAAATCGATCGGACATTGATCGCTCGAACGATGGGAAACCGGACCGCCGCACTGTCGCCGACCGGGCCGCCATCGGCTGCCATGGTTGCGTAAGCACGTTTATTCTTCGTTCCCCTCGCCCCATTTCTCGCCGAAATAGATACACCAAATTGTTATCGTTATCAAGTTTTGTTGTTAATATGCAACAAATACACAGAATCGATCCCATGGCTGGATCCGTTGCCCTGATATCGAAAGACACGCGTTCGAGGTCTGGCGGAGCCACGGCACCCGTGCCGGAGGGATTCCGCAAATGCGGCAGTACGGCATGAATATGCCAAGCCAAGCAGGTGTGGCGTTTCAGCAAAGGCCCGAGCCTGATCAGCGCATTCGAATACGGCGGATCCCGCAGCATGGCATGCTGCATCGCATGACGTCGTGGCGCACTCGTATCAAGCGGTTCCTGTGAGTCGAATCCGCATCATCATCGCGCTGGTGCTGATCTACATGCTGTTTGCCGTGCTGCTCAACAGCGTCGGTACGGTGATCCTGCAATCGATCGTCACCTTTGGCGTGGATAAGCCGCGCGCCAGCCTGCTGGAGGCCTGCAAGGATCTGACGATCGCCGGGAGCTCCTTCATCGTGGCTTCGTTCCTGCCGGCGCTTGGGTTCAAGCGCGCGCTGATGCTGTCACTGGCCATTGTCGGCGGCGCCTGCCTCCTGATGCCGATCTATCCCGGTTTCCACACCGCCGAATTTCTTTTCGTATGTGTAGGCGTCTCCTTCGCGATGACCAAGGTCGCCGTGTATTCCTCCATCGGCCTGCTCACGGCGGATAAGACCGCGCATTCACGGCTGACCAACCTGATCGAGGGTTTATTCATGGTCGGGGTGCTGCTCGGCGGCTGGCTGTTCAGCGCTTTCATCAATCCGGTGGCGCCGGCCGATCCACACTGGTTTGACGTCTATTGGCTACTGGCTGCGCTGGCCGGTCTCCTCATGGCGCTGCTGGGGACCGCGCGCCTGGATGAATCTGCGGCACACTCGGCGGGGCGGACGGCAGCGGAGGAATCTTTCGCTGTTAGGTTCAAGCTGCTGGCGCGGCCGTTGGTGTACTGCTTTCTGATTTCTGCATTTCTTTACGTGCTGATCGAGCAAAGCTTCGCTACCTGGTTGCCCACCTTCAACCGCGAAATTCTCAAGCTGCCCAACACCATGAGCATCCAGATGGCGAGCATGCTGGCTGGGGCCATGGCGATCGGACGCATCGGCGCCGGGCTGGTGCTGCGGCGCGTACCCTGGTTTGTGCTGCTGAACCTGTGCGTGCTCGCGATGGGCCTGCTGGTCGCGTTGACCCTGCCGATGGCGTCGAGCGTGGCCGCCCATCCCGGTGTGGGCTGGTTCAATGCTCCGGTTGCCGCCTATGTGATACCGCTGATCGGGCTGTTGATGGCGCCCATCTACCCGGTCATCAACTCCGTAGCACTCAGTTCCCTGCCCAAGCCGCTGCACGCGGTCATGACCGGCCTGATCATCGTATTTTCGGCGCTGGGTGGCTCGCTTGGCTCGCGCATCACCGCCATCGTTTTCTCGCGCTTCGACGGCATTTATGCATTTTACTTTTCGCTGGTGCCGATGGTGTTGCTGCTGCTCGCGCTATTTCTGTTCCGGCGCGAAACAGAACGCGCCAATGCGACGAACGGAACGTGACTAGGTCGCCCGAACGATGAGGCTGGTCGGAAGCACTTCCGAAACAACGGATTTCTTTTCAATCAGTGCCACCACTTTGCGCGCCAACAAGTTCCCTCCGGAACGCCAGTCTTGCCGCACCGATGTCATTGGAGGCACAAAAGAGGCCGCCAACGGCGAATCATCGTAGCCAATGACCGAGACATCTTCCGGCACTCGTTTTCCAGATTCGATCACGGTACGGATCACCCCCATGGCCAGAGGGTCGCTGCAGGCGAACACGCCGTCGAAGGCAACGCCATCCCTCAGCAATTCAGCGGCAACTTGCGCTCCTCCGTGGAACGAGAACGGACTGGCTCGGATCGCGAGAGCGGCGTCATGCGTACTCTTGATCACTTCCGCGAATCCGCGGTGGCGTGCTGCGACCTCGGCGTGGCGCAGGTCGCCGATGAAGACGAGGCGGCGTCTGCCGAGCGCCAGCAAGCGTGCCGCGGCGACAGCACCGCCGTGCTCGTTGTCGGTCCCCACCACCGTATAGTGCTGCCGGGCCCGCAGGGCGCCCCACACAACCCATGGAATTCCCAGCCGTTCGATCGCGTGCACCGCCACGTCATCCGCGCCCTGACCGAGAAGGATGAGCCCTTCGGCCGCGTTGATCGTGTTGGTATCCAAGGCATGCAGTGTCGTCAGCAGCAAGTTATACCCCGACGAAGTCAATTCCTGGGAAATTCCGCCGAGAAGGGTTAGCGGATAAGGGTCGGTCATCGGTCTTTCGGGCGACGGGTCCATTTCAATCACGACGCCGATGGTATGGCTCCTGTTGAGTCGAAGATTCCGAGCAGGGAGGTTCAGGCGGTAGCCATGTTTTCGCGCGAGATCAAAGATTCGGGCGCGCGTTTCGGAATTGACGATCGCGCTGTTGCGGAGCGCCCTGGAGACCGTCATTGGCGATACTCCCGCAATCCTGCCGAGATCTTGCATGGTCAGCCGGCCGGCCTTCGTCTTTCGAATATGCGCCTTTCCGGTGCTTGCAGGCGGCCTCTTCGGCGATTTTTTTGCCATCGCTTTCTCAACTGAAAACGTTAAACGGAAAATCGGACTATACGCCTACCGGCGGCGGGCAATTCCCGCTCGCGTGCGGGGCGGCGAGCCCGGGTCGGGTATCGCCAGGTAGACCGTGCTCCACAGTTGCGCGGCGTTGGACTCGTCGGCATCGGCGGCATTGGCACCGAAGGGCGCAACGTGAAAGTGTCCTGCCGCAAAAGTCCAGGACCAGAGCTCGGAATTTTGGACCGTGTGCGACGCGCGGATAGCGCCCCAGAGCCGCTGCTGGGCCGCGCGCAACTCTTCCTTCACGACCGGCGGCAGCTCCGCGCGACGAAGCTGCCGCTGCAGTCCCGCCGCCATGACCGCTTGCTGCCAGGACCAGATCACCGTGCCGTGGTAGGCATTGTTGGTGAGCTCGGCTTGGATGGCAGGCGTTGCATACACCGGATTGGCGACCACCATACCCACATCGGTGAGCAAACCGGCCGGGAACGGCCGCATCAGCGTCATGACGGCATGACGCAGGGTCCACGGGCTCGGGCGGCCAAACAACATGTCGAAGGCCTCGTCTGAATGGACGACGGCTGTGGGATTCGCACCGGCGCCGAGCGACAGAGCATGGAAACGCACGGGTGAGTCGCCCACCGCGCGGAGCGCGGCATCGCTGGACACGTTCAAGGTGGCGGCGTAGCGGACAATGTCGTGGCGGGCATGTGCGCCCGATACCGTGACATCGAACAGCGGCCTGGCTTTATCACGCCAAATTCTCGACAGCGCCTCGGCGCGCGCGAACATCACATGGTCGGCAGGCGTTAGATAGGGCTCGATCAGGCCGCTGAGAAAGAAGCGGCCGGCTGCTTCGAGCGCCGCCGGCATGAACACGGCGTTGACGTCATAGGGGTAACGCCCGCCTCCCAGCCCGGTGTTGCTGTCGCGCCATTGACCCACCGAAAAACCCGGCTTCAGGGCGATCAGATTCGCCGCCCGCGGATCATCGGCAAACTTAACCGCCGCGTTGAGCACGAATCGCAAGTTGCTGACCAGATCGCCGCCGAACGCTCGCGGCGCCTCACGCGTGCGGCCGTCGGTGCGGTCGTCGGTGTGGACGTTTGTGCGATCGTCGGGGCGACCGTCGGTGCGGCCGTCCATGCGCGCCAGGAATTGCGCGGCCTGCGACCGGCCGCGTGCATCGTCCAGCAGCCATGCAGCGGCGACGGGCGCCAGCATCACGCTGCTGTCGATCATCTTGTAATCGAACACGGGAGCGGCCGACTTGGGCTCGGCGGCACGCCGATGGTCGAGAATGGCGAACTCACCGATGTCCTCCTCATGCGCCACCTCGCCCTGTGGCGACAGGCGAGTGAGCACGGCGCCAAGGCCCGCCTCCACCGCCTTGGGCGAAAGCACGGGCATCAGCAGGCGCACGGACATCAGTGTGTCGCGGCCGAAATAGGTATTGAAACGCCAGGAACCGGCCAGAAACTTTTCCTGGTAGCTCAGAAAAGTCAGCACATTGCGTGCCGTCGAGTCTGCTTGCGCTGCGGTGTTGAGCAGATCTTTGCCGAACAGCGGGGTCAATGGCGCTTCACCGCAGAGCGCGGTGATCTTGAGGGAAATCCCGTCCCCGCTTCCGGCCGTGACATGATCGCCCTTGAGCGCCCCGTTCGTGATTTCGATGCTGAGGCGATATCCGGCCGCACCGTCGAGGCGATCGCGCGCCCAGGTGATGGTGGAGTTCTGAATGGTCGGGTTCACCGCGACTTCAGCCGGAAATGTACCCAGGGTCTGATAGTCGCGCAGCACGCGGACGCTGGATAACACGGCCTGCTTGATGGACAGGTCGGAAGCTCCGGTCACGCGGGCCTCGGCCGTCATGCCGTAGAGAGGGCGCCCCCGCTCGTCCTTCACGATGAGCGGCTGCGGACGCCCGAGCAAGACCCAGGTGACCTTGGAAGTGCTGTGCGAAAACCACAGACCGACGCCGCTGTTGCCGGCGGGAAAGGCGACCAGAATGCGGGGATCGAACCCCGAACGCAGCAGCAAATGCGCGGCCACCGGCCCCTCGCGCAGAAAGCTATTGAGATTGAGACCTTCATTCACATCGAACGACAGGCGCTGCTCGGAAGCGGGGTCACCCCGACCGGGTAGCGGCGTCATGGCCACGATGGCGACCGCGACAATGAATGCGCGACGTGCGACCGAATGTAGATTCTTATTCAAGGTACTTCCTCGAGGAAAATCAGCTCGGAGGATAATGGCAGGCCCAAGGTGACTGCGACACCCTCCCGCATCAGCATCCGACCCGTCAGCACGAGATTGGCGGCCGCGCCCTGATCCTGGAACTTGAGTCGGTAGCGGCTCTCGGGCTTCAGGCCCAGCATGCGGAATCGGTGCGTGGCCTGATCGGGCGCGGTGCCACGGAAGGCGTACAGCACGCCGCGCCGGAGCCTGGCCGAGTAGTATTCGATGCCGTCCCACTGCACGCCGTCGGGGCGCTCCGCAACGTGAAACACATCGGCCTCGCGAAGCAGCGGACGCAGCGCCGACTTGTAGAGCGCAAACTGCACTTGCGCCTCGGTGCGCTGCTCGGAACTCCATTCTCTCGTGCCCTGCATCAGCGTGAACCAGCCGAGCATACCGCTGCGCAACATGTAGCGAAAATTCTCGATGCGCGGCGCCGGCCAGCTGGCCACGTACGCCTCCAGCATTGCCGGGGGCAGCACGAAACTCGCATCGTAGAACGCCCGCCGGTTGGAGAGCGGATCGTAAGTATCGGTGATGGAAAAATAGTCGCCGTGCGCGGCGCTGCCGAAATCCACCATTCGGCCCCCGTCATTGCACACCTCCAGCAGCAGCGTCGGGTGACGTGCCCGCAACCGCTCGTAGATCCCGTAGTAGGCTTTGGATGCGTGATCACTGACGTCGGTCGAGTTCGAGCCATCCACCCAAAGGAATCCTGAATCTTCATATGTCCGCAGCGTGACAGGATCCGGCGGCGCGGCAGGGTGATCCGTGCGTGAACTGCCCTGTGCCACGAGGTAGCCGTCATGTTCGAGCATGTCGAGGTGATAGTCGTTGACGACGCGTTCTAGTTCGTGCGCCACCCACGCCTGGGCGGCCGGAACACCCAGGTCGATGGTGATGCCCTTGAAAGGCTCGTGGTGCTTCCAGCCGGCGGGCGGGTCGGCGATCAGCCAATCACGGGTGGCGGGATCCCCAACATTGAGTGCGCCAGGTTCATTCGACGTGCCGGCCTGCGTCCAGTCGATCCACAGGCCGAACTTGAGCCCTTGCCGGTGGGCAAAGTCGGCGACACTCGCTATTCCTTCGGGAAACTTTGCCGGATCCGCCTGCCAATCGCCGACGTCGCGAAACCAGCCCGCATCCAGATGAAACATCTCGAGCCCTAGCTGCGCCGAGTCAGTGATCATGCGCTGTACCAGAGCCTCATTCACCGCCATGCCGCTGCCCCAGCTGTTGCTCACCATCGGTGGGTAAGACGGGTCACTCAGCGTGCGCGGATTATTCAGCACGGCGCGCACCCAGCGCCGAAGAATATTGCCGGCGCCGTCCGGCCCCCCGGCGAAGGCGCCCAGAAATATCGTCGGCGTGGCAAAGGTGCCGCCGGGCGGCAGGCGGGTCCGGTAGGGTCCCGGCACGGGATTGAGCCCTGCCTCTTCTTTGAGCGAAGTACCGGCTCGCTGCAGCGTGATCCGGGTGCGGGCGCTCGACTCGATGCCGACATACCAGCCGCGCCGAGCAGCGCTGGGCTCATCGATGAGCACATAGGGAATCATCTCGCGCGGCTGGTTCGGCATCGGGCGGGCGTAGGTGCTGGATGAGCCCTCCCACGTATCGCCTTCGCGCAGCGCATCGACATGCGTGCCCAGGGCGGAGGGTATGTCGGCGCCTTTCTCCACCCAGAAGCGTTCCAGCGCGGCCTGATCATCGATCTGCCAGTCAAAACGAACGCTCGGCTGCAGCGGCAGCCACACCGATTCGCCGCTCAGGTTTTGAATCAACAGGGTGTGCTCGATCGGACCGTGGCCGGCACGCACGCGCCAGAGCCACTTAAGCTTGAGGCGCGGCGAATCGCTGAGGTACACCAGCTGAATCTCATGTGAGTCGAAATGGCTCGCGGAGCGGTCCAGGCTCCACACCAAGGTCTGCGTTGCGCCGTGAACCTCGAGACGCTCAGGCAGTGATTCGTCGGCCCGATTTGTCCAGACCGCCGCGCTGCCTGTGGCCTCAAGCGTGGTCAGTCGCGGCGCATGCTCGCCGGCTTCGACGGCAATGGCGGTATCCGCGCTGGTCAACTCTCCTCGCAGGCTGCGCGAGTCGTCCGCGGGCGCTGCGCGCGCGACGCCGCAGCAGCCGAATATCGCCAGCGAGTAACTCAAGATGCGGCACGCGAACCGCCGGCGGTGGGTACATTGCGCAATCAGGACGGCAAGACCTCTTGGTACGCGCTATAGCTCTCAGCCTCGATGTCGAGAAACGGCTTCAGCCTGCGGACCCCGCCCTGCGTCAGTGCCTGCCATTCATGTCGGCCATTGCGGTCGCGTTGCGCGGCCAACAAGCCGGCACGCGTAACAGTGGCGGCCGCCGAGTTCTCGTCCAGGACACGCATGAGGACCAGCGGTCCGGCCAGCAACGCGACCGTCTGCGGGTGCGCGGCGTCGATGCCTTCCAAGCGCTGTACGAGCGGCAGCTCCAGTTCAATCCTGTCGTCCGTCCGCCATTCGCGCCGGAATGCGGCGAAGCGGCCGGGTGGCAGCGGCTCGGTCTCGCGCTTGCCGTTGATCGAGAGGCCGGCGCCCTGCGCCCAGGCGGGTATGCGCAGATTGAGCGTGAAGAACTGCGGACTCGAAAGCCGCAGCGTCAACCCCACGGCCGGGGCATAGGGATAGTCGGTCTGGATCGACAGACTGCAGGTCGCGTTGTGCTGGCGCCAGGTGACTTGTGCAGGCACGTATAGATTCACGTAGATGCCCTGCGAATCGGTAAAACAGGTGCTGATGGCGTAATCGGCGGCAACCATCGGCAGCGTGCCGGAACAGCACGGCCAACGGTCGGGGTGAAAGGTTTTTTCCCCTTGCCGCGTATAATCGGAGTAGTAGAAAGCCTGCCCATCCGGCTGGATCGGCAGCGCGCCGAGCACGGTGTTGTAGAGCACGCGCTCCATGCTGTCGCCATAGCGTGCGTCGCGCGTGATGCGCAGCAGATAGCGCGTGAGCTTGAAGTGCGCATAGGCGCCGCAGGGCGTTTCAAAACTTTTGGTTTGGTTGACGAGGCTCAACCCAAGCGCCCCGCTGTCGGGAACGACAAAATGTTCGTCCGGGCCCCAGCCTCCCGTGGCGAAGCTTTGCGCGGCGATCATGTCGAAGCCGTGCTGCGCCGCCGCCAGATACATCGGAGTGCCCAGCGACAGATAAGCCTTCGCTGCGGAACTGAGCGCATTGACGTGGCTGTAGGCATGCTTGCCCGGCAGGACATTCTCGCCCCGTGCCAGCGCCGCGAAGAACTCGTCATAGAGAAATCGGCGGGCGAGTTCCAGATGCCGCCGGTCGCCGGTCGCCGCCCACGCCTGGAATTGATTTTCCGGCAGCGTGTAGCTCTCATCCCAGGCGTGCTGGCTGAAGTCTTCGCCCGGCTGGGCATGCTCGTTGCGTGGCATGGCCCGGGGCGGCAGGAACGGTACGGCGGCCCGGGTGGTACGGGCGAGGGCTGCGAGCGCCGCATCGTCGCCGCTCAAGCGGTGCGTGTCCAGCAATCCACCGACGAGCTTGTCGTAGGTATAGGCCGGGAAGCGGTTGTTGCGGTAGAAACTGCCCTGCGCGTCGATCGTCGCCGCATAGGCGCGCACCAGTCGCTCCACCTTGGCGCGTGTCGCGGCATCGCCGGTGATCGCATAATGACGCGTCAGCGCGCTCATCCATTGCCCAAACGTGGCGCCCGGTGCAAATGCATAGGTGTCGTACCAACCGCCGAGGTCGCGGCCGGGGGCGCTTTGCCCGGCGCGCATGCGGAAGGGCCGCAGCAGCGCGTCCTCATCCAACCCAAGGACCAGGCGATGATTCTCGCGCGCTTGGTTGTAGAGCGGGCCGGCGCTGAACTGCACCTGGCCATACTCGAGTTCCGACAGTGGAGCGGCTATCGCATCCGCAAGCGCTTGGCTCGCCGCGCGCGCGCCGTAGCGCCAGCCGCCTGCCGCTGCCAAGCCCAAGCCGAGTGCGAGAAAACTGCGCCGCCCAGAGTCAATGCTGTCCGACATGTCGTGCCCGCCCATCGCCTCGACTGCGCCAGACCACCAGTCTCGCCCGAGACGCCGGTAGTATATGGCCACAGCTCGCGCCCCCGAAAGATCATGGTGCATTACACTGAGGCCAGTATTATCGCTCGCCCGTTCTTCGAGCGTCTCTGCTGGCTCAAAGGTGACTAAATGACTACTACGTGCAGGGCCCGCCCCTCGTGTTCCGTTCGCTCCGTCGTGTGCTGCGCATCGACGGTGCTCGTCGGGATGGGAGCGGCGCCCGGCGTCGGCGCCGCTGCGAAAGCCGGGGCCGGTGCCGACATGAACGCGCCGGTGGACTGGGTCAACACATTCATCGGCACGGGGGGCGGCGGCGCGGACTACGGGGGCACCATGCCCTTCGTCACCGCGCCCTTCGGGATGACCAACTGGACCGCACAGACGCGGCAGAATCGGATCAGCGTGACTTCGTATGCCTATGAGGATTCTTATATCCAGGGCTTCATCGGCACGCATCAGCCGGCGATCTGGATGGGAGATTACGGCTATGTCACGCTGATGCCGGAAATCGGCTCGATCAATTATTCGCCGGAGGCGCGCCGGCTCGAGTTCAGTCACAAGGACGAAGTCAGCACCCCCTATTACTACTCGGTCAAGATGGGATCGGATGCTGCGCATCGCATCGTGGCAGAAATGACCGCCACCGATCACGCGGGCTATTTGCGCTTCGCCTATCCTCGCGGCTCGCAAGCGAATGTGCTCGTCGAGGCGACGCGGCCCGGCATCGAAGGCTTCGTGAAAGTCGACGCGGAGAAAAACGAAATCGTCGGCTACAACCCCGACCGCATGGACTCGCACCTGGGTCCTGTTAAATTGCCGAGCTTCAAGGGCTACTTCGTAGTTCGCTTCAAGCAGCGTTTCGCGGCAAGGGCCGTCTATGAAGGCGTGTATGTCCTGCCGGGGAAGGACGAGGTCGACGGTCTCAATGTGGGCGCCTTCGTCACGTTCGACACCAGCGGCGCCGGCGTGGTCGACGTCCAAGTGGGTACGTCTTTCATCAGCATCGAACAGGCTCACGCGAACCTTGACGCTGAAATGCCGAACTGGAATTTCGCGAGTGTGCGCGACGCTCTGCAGACCACCTGGAATCAGAAGCTCAAGCAGGCGTCCATCGAGGGCGCCACCGACGAGGAGCGTCGCATCTTCTACTCCGGCCTGTATCACGCGCTGCTCTATCCGAAGCTCATGTCCGAGCACGGGCGCTACTACAGCGCCTTCGACGACCAGGTGCACGACGGCACCTCTTATACCGCCTACTCGATATGGGACACCTTTCGTGCCGAGAACAGCCTGCTGACCTTGTTTGCGCCCGAACGGGTCGACGGTATGGTGCAATCGCTGCTGCAGAACTATGTCGAGGGCGGCTGGATGCCGAAATGGCCAAATCCCTCCTACACCAACATCATGATCGGCACCCACGCCGATTCGCTGGTCGCCGAAGCGATCAACAAGGGATTCAAGGGGTTCGATTACAGTCTCGCCTATGCCGCGGTGTACAAGGATGCGATGACTCCCCCGGTCGGGGACACCACGCGGCGTTGGTTTGATCGAGAGCCGAACACTCCCTACGAGGCGCGTGCCGGGCTCACGTATGCGAAGACCCTCGGCTACATTCCGGCCGACAAGATAGCCGAGTCCGCCTCGAGCACGCTGGAGGAGACTTACGACGACTATGCCGTGGCGCAAGTAGCCAAGGCCGTCGACAAACGCGACGACTATGCCTTCTTCATGAAGCGGTCGACCAATTACAAGAACCTGTTCAACCCCGCGCGCGGCTTCATGCAGGCAAAGAATTCCGACGGCACCTGGGCTTCGCCGGAGGACGGCTGGACCGAAGGCGATGAGTGGGTATATCTGTTTGCCGCATTGCATGACGTGCCGGGCGTGGTGAAGCTATTGGGCGGCTCCGAGGCTGCCTCCGCCAAGCTGGATGAGCATTTCAACGGCGGCCACAACAAACATGACAATGAGCCCAGCCATCATTACGGGTATCTGTACGACTACACGGGACAGCCTTGGAAGACTCAGGCGCGCGTGCGCGACATTGCGCGCACCGCGTATTCCAATACGCCCAACGGCGTACTCGGCAACGAGGACTGTGGGCAGATGTCCGCGTGGTACATCTTCACGGCGCTCGGCTTCTATCCGCTCAACCCTGCCTCGGCCGAGTACCTGATCGGCAGCCCGCTGTTCACCCGCGCCGCTCTGAACCTGCCTAACGGCAAGACCTTCGAGATTTCGGCGCCGAACAATAGCGCGCAAAACTTCTACATCCAAACGGCAAGGCTCAACGGCAAACCGCTCGCTGTGCCCGTGATTACTTACGCGCAGATCGAGGCCGGCGGCAAACTGGAGTTCGCGATGGGACCCAAGCCATCGAAGTGGGCCGCCGGGTGGCGCCCGCAGCCGGTGCGGTAACGGTACCGCCCACACCACGGCCGCGCATGCGAAAGTTCGTTTCTCGTCTCCGGTGTGCGCGCGTGGTCTGGTTCGCGCGCGTGTGGTGCGCGTGCATGGTCTGGTGCGTGGGCCTGTGCCTGTCGATATCCGCGTCGCGTGCCGCGGCGCTGCCCAGCTTCGACCTCGAACCCGAACGAGAGGTGCTGGCGCGTCTGCTTGGCGAGCGGGCCTCGCAGTTCGAGTTGGGCAGGATCGGCGCCGGAAAGGGCCGCGAACGGTTTCGCATTTCGACGGCGAACGGACGCATCAAGGTCGAGGGCAGTACGCCCGCCGCGCTGCTCTTCGGCGTTAACTGGTACCTCAAGTACATCGCGCGCTTGCAGATCTCGACCAATGGAATTCGACTGGAGGAGGCGAGCCCACTGCCCCTGCCGGCCGCCGTCATCGAGAAGGAAACACCGTATGCCTACCGCTATGCGTTGAACCAGAATGTCGATGGCTACACGGCGCCCTATTGGAGTTGGCCGCGCTGGGAGCATGAGATCGACGTGCTGGCGCTGTCCGGGATCAACGCCATCATCGTCGAGCGCGGCATGGACACCGTGCTATATCGGACTTTTCGCGCCGTCGGATACTCGGATGCCGACATCCGCGGCTGGATCACTCAGCCCGCGCACCAGAATTGGCAATTGATGGGCAACTTGTGCTGCTTCAACGGCCCGATCAGCCGCTCGCTGTTGGCCAAGCGCGCGGCATCGGCACGGCAAATCATCGCGCGCCTGCGCGAGCTTGGAATGACGCCGGTGCTTCCCGGCTTCTACGGCATCGTGCCGGCCGATTTTCAGACAAGATTTCCGCACGCTCACGTGATTCCGCAGGGCGAATGGGCGGGCTTCACCCGCCCCGGCTGGCTCGACCCGCGCGATCCCTTGTTTGCGAAGCTCGCCGCAGCCTTCTACCGCTCGCAGCGCGAGCTGTTCGGCGACAGCAGCATCTACGACATGGAGGTGTTTCAGGAAGGCGGCACCTCCGGCGATGTGCCCGTGGCCGAAGGCGCACGCGAGGTGCAAAAGGCGCTCGCGGCGGCGCACCCCGGGGCGTCCTGGATGATGCTGGCGTGGCAGGGGAACCCGCGCGCGGACCTGCTCGACGGCGTCGATCGCCGTCGCTTGGTCATAATCGACATCGATCACGACCGCGTGCCGCGCGACGATCGCGTCAAGGATTTTCACGGCGCTCCATTCCTGTTCGGCGGCATCTGGGAATTCGGCGGACGCACGACGTTGGGCGCGAACATCGGCAATATCACCGACCGGCTGCAGAGCCTGGGCAGCAGCAACAGCAACATGATGGGCACAGCCGTCTTTACCGAAGGCATGGACACCAATCCGTTTGCCTTCGACCTGTTCACCGAGATGGCGTGGCGCCGCGAGCCGGTCGATACCGCTCGGTGGACCGCCGACTATGTACGGCGCCGATATGGCGCCGCCGATTCGCACGCGCTGGCGGCGTGGAAGACTCTGCTCAACACCGCCTACGATATCCGCATCGATGACGTGCAGTTCAACAGCGAACGCGACGCCGCACAGGAATCGTTGTTCGACGCCCAGCCCGGTCTCACAGCGAACCGTGCGTCGAATTGGTCGCCGGAAGGGATGCGCTACGACGCGGAACGCTTCAAGCGCGCGCTCCCCGAGATGCTCGCGGTCGCGCCCGCACTGCGCGCGAGCGAGACCTATCAGTACGATCTGGTGGACATCGCCCGCCAGACGCTCGCGAATGAGAGCCGCGTGCTTTTGCCGCAGATCAAGACGGCCTTTGAGAGCAAGGATCGGCCCCGCTTCGAAGCGTTGACCCGGCGCTGGCTGCAGTTGATGGATATGCAGGATGAACTGCTCGCCGCCAACCGCTTCTTTCTCATCGGCGCCTGGCTTGGGCAGGTTCGGCCCTGGGCATCGACGCCCGAGGAAGCCGCGAGACTTGGAGTCGATGCGCGCTCCATCCTGACGACCTGGGGCGACCGTAAAGCCAGCGAAGGCGCCGACCTGCATGATTACGGCAACAAGGACTGGGCCGGTTTAACGCGCGATTTCTACCGTCCGCGGTGGCAGACGTATTTCGAATCGCTCGATGCTGAACTCCGCGCAGACGGACCCGGCGGCACCGGCAGCCCGGACGGTCCGATCGACTGGTTCGCGCTGGGCGACGCCTGGAATCACGGCACACAGCGCTATTCGGATCGGCCGCAGGGTGACGCCTATGCGATCGCGAAACGAATAGCGGCGTCGCTGAATCCGGAGGTACCCCGTCCTTGAGGTAGGGTACGAATTTGTTGATCTGTCAGCGGAACAGCCGCGGCGCGAAATCGTTGAGATCACGGCGCCATGTTTGCCACTCGTGCGCCGTTCCATTCGACTCGAAGTACACGACCCGCACTCCCGCGGCCCGCAGGGCCTGGACGGCTCCGCCGATACCGGCGCGAAACATTTCCGGCTCCGCCGTCCCCACGCCGAGCCACAGCAGCTTCATTCGACCGTTGAAGGCGGAGGGGTTCGAGAACGCCCCTTCGTAGGCTGTCTTGGTATCAAACGTCGGACCTGGCTGCATGCCGCCGATGGGTCGTGTCGAGTCAGGGTCGGGAACGATAGGGCCGCTCAGCGAGCCAATGTAGGCAAACATATCCAGATGGCGCAGGGCGATGAAAAGGGTCTGCATGCCGCCCATGGACAGGCCCGCCATCGCTCGATGCTCCCGGTCCGGAACGGTTCGGTAAGACGCATCGATCACCGGTATCAAATCATGGATGATCACGTCCTCGAACGCGGTGAAGGCGGGTTTGAGGTCCCGAGGCGAAGCGCCCGGTCCGACCGTCACCGCGGGAGCTCCCGCTCTGGCGGCGTAGCCGCGCTCCATGACGACAATCATGGGCTTTGCCCGTCCCGAGGCAATCAGATTATCGAGTATGAATTGAGCCCTGCCTTGCCGCGTCCAGCCTGTTTCGTCTTCGCCCGAGCCGTGCTGCAAAATGAGTACCGGATAGCGGGTCTTTGGGTTTTGATCGTATCCAGGAGGCGTGTAGACCAGTGCGCGGCGCCATTCACCGGTCGTCTTGGACAGGTACCACTTTGCGCGCACCTCGCCGTGAGGAACATCGTTGATGGCGTAGTAATCGGCACCGGGCTCCGGCACCTCGACTCCGCTGGTCTCTTTGCCGTATCCGAAGTAGCTCTGGCTCGACGGATCATTGACAGCGACGCCGTCGAGCACGAACCAATAGTAGTGAAATCCCGGAACAGCGGGCGGAGTCGTCACTCTCCAGATACCCTCGGCCTCTTTCGTCATCGCAAATGGGCCCGTTCCGAGTCCGTCGCCGCCGGCCACTTGAACGCCGCGAGCGTCCGGCGCCTTGAGCGTGAACGTGATACTCAGGTCCGGGTGAATGCTGGGGGTCGGCGCACCGGGCACATTTGACGAGGCCGGCGCGGATTGATCCGCTGCTCGCGCCGTCGGTGCCGATTGACCGAGAGCCAACAAAATCAGCGCAGCGCTCGAGGCCAGATGCTTCACCTTATACCCCCAAATATGGCCGGTCAGCGGCGGGTGTGGATCATACATCTTCTCACCGCGAGTTCAGCGCCGCGACTTGGCGAAGGTGTCAAAAGCCACCGCCGCCACGATGATCAGGCCGATCACGACCTGCTGCCAGTACGACGACACGTGCATGATGACCAGACCGTTGGTCAGGACGCCGATGAGCAAGGCGCCGACGATGGTGCCGCCGATCCCGCCGCGCCCGCCCGACAGGCTCGCCCCGCCGATGACCACCGAAGCGATGACTCGAAGTTCGTACCCCGTACCGGCCGTGGCTTCGGCGGCGCCGAGCCTCGCGGACTGCAGGAAGCCGGCCAGCCCGGAGAGGACGCCGACAATCACATAGACGCTGGTGAGTACGCCTGAGACGTTCAGCCCGTTGAGCCGCGCGGCCTCCGGGTTCCCGCCCACGGCATAGATGTGACGGCCATAGCGGGTGTAGCGCTGCACGATGTAGCCCGTGGCGGCGACCAACGCAAAGAGGGCAACGGGAACCGGGACGTGCGCAATCGTTCCGGTACCCCACCATCGAAACCCGCGATCGAAGCCCGAGATCGGAGCTCCGTCGTGCAGGATGAGCGTGGCGCCGCGCCAGATCGTCATGCCGCCCAGGGTGACGATGAAGGGAGGGATGCCGAGCAGGGTGACGGCTCTTCCCTGCAGGTATCCGGCGGCCGCCCCTGCGAATATTGCCGTGGTGACCGCGGCGATCCAGCTGAAGGGGACATCGACGCCGATCAGCCCAGCGACCAGCGCTCCCGCCATCCCGGCAAACGCGAGCAGCGAGCCCACCGACAGATCGACGCCCGCGGTCATGATCACGAAGGTCATGCCCACGGCGATGATGCCGTAAATCGAGCCCTCGGTGAGAATATTGGTCAGGTTTCGCAGTGAGATGAAGCGCTCGTTCTGACACGCAAAGAAGACCATCAGCAGCGCCAGAAACAGCGTCGTTCCAAACTTGCGCAGCCAGGCGATGGCGTCGAAGGATTTCATGCCGCCGGCGCCGGTTGCGGCATGGCCGGGCGCCCGACCGCCATGAGATCCATGAGCGCCGACTCACTCGTATCCCGTGCCGGGACGACGCCGTTCACCCTGCCTTCTCGAAAGACCGCGATGCGATCGCTGAGAGCCATCACTTCCGGCAACTCCGAGGAGATGACGATGACCGCCACCCCGCGCGCAGCCATCTCGCACAGAAGCTGATGAACCTCCGCCTTGGCGCCGACATCGATGCCCCGGGTCGGCTCGTCGACAATCATCACCGTAGGGTTCAGTGCCATGCAGCGCGCCAGCAAAACCTTCTGCTGGTTTCCGCCGGACAGCGTTCCGATATTCACTTGCGGACCGGCCATTTTGATGCCAAGCGCTTGGACGTAGTGCTCGACCAGTTCATTCTCGCGCCTCTCGTTGACAAAGACTCGCCAAAAAGCGATCCGCCGCAAACTTGGCAGGGTCAGATTTCGGCAAACCGATTGCTCCAGGAAGCAACCCTGCTGCTTGCGGTCTTCCGGCACCAGCGCGAAGCCCGCTTCGATCGCATCCGCCGGGGAACCCAGCGGCGAGAGCTCGCGTCCGTTCAGGTAAAAAACGCCCCGCTCGCATCGATCCGCTCCGAAGAGTATCCGCGCAAGTTCGGTGCGGCCGGCGCCGACGAGTCCCGCAAAACCGAGCACCTCGCCGGCGCGAACGTCGAGCGAGACGTCATGAAGCGCCGTGACATGCCGTCCTCCGGGGTCGCGATCCGTGCAAATGCCCTTGACGGACAACACGGTGCCGCCGGCAGGAGTGTCACGCGAACGCCTCACGAACTCGACGTCGCGTCCGACCATGAGGCGAACGAGATCGCCGACCTCGGCGTCGCTGACCGCGCCGCGCGTCACGAAGCGGCCGTCGCGCAACACCGTGAAGCTGTCGCAGATCTGCTTTACCTCCTGCAGCCGATGCGTGACATAGACCAGGCTGACCCCGCGTTCCTTCAGATTGCGGATCACGCCATGCAGGACCTCGACTTCACGGCTGCTGAGCGCGGCGGTTGGCTCGTCCATGATGATCAGCTTCGCGCTTTGAGTCATTGCGCGCGCAATCTCGACCATTTGTTGCTGTGCCAAACTCAACCAGCGCACTTCCCTCTCGGGGTCGACTTCGAGCCCCAGATCCGAGAGCACGGCGCGCGCCTGAGCGCGCATGCGCTTCCAGTCGATCAACCCGCGACGCGTGGGCTCGCGGCCGAGATACAGATTCTCGGCGACCGACATGAACGGCAGCAGATTGAACTCCTGGTAGATGGTCACCAGACCCAACCGCTGGCGCGCGAGCGGCGTATCGGCGGGGTCCAGAGAACAACCATCGAGAAAGGCCTCGCCTTGGTCTGCCGCTTGAGCTCCGGAGAGGATCTTCAGAAGCGTAGATTTTCCGGCGCCGTTTTCGCCGAGCAAGGCATGAACTTCGCCGCGCTCGACATGCAACTGCACTCCGTCGAGCGCCTTGACACCCGGAAATTGCTTGTGGAAGTTGCGAACTTCGAGAATCGGACCGGACATGACGCTAGCGGACTTCACCGATGCGCTCAGCCTGGCCGATATTGGCCCGCGTGATCAGGATCGGAGTGATGCTGGCGCCCGCAATGGGCGTGTGCGCGCGGATTCTTGCGACCAGCTGCTGGAGCGCCGCCCTGGCCTGGCGGGCCGGAGACTGCTCGACGGTCGCCGCCATCTCGCCATCGCGCACCCGCGCCAGCGCCTCCGGTGTTGCATTGAATCCGAGGACCTTGACGCCCGTGATGCCGCTGGTGCGCAGCGCTTCGAGCGCGCCCAAGGCCATGTCGTCGTCTTCGCACAGAATGACCCGCGGAATCTGCGTTCCCAGGGACGTCAGTATGTTCTGGGTGACCGTCAGTCCCGCCTCGCGCTGCCAGTTCGCGGACTGCTCCGCCACGATTTGATACTGCGGTCCCGCCGTGCGGAACGCCACTACAATCCCCCGCGTGCGGTCGATCGCAGAGCTTGATCCGGGCTGCCCCGAGATCAGCACGATGTGCGCGCCATTGGGAAAATTCTCGATGACCCATTGGGCCATGCTGCGTCCGCCGGCCACGTTGTCGGCACCGACGTGAGGCACGGTGGCGCTGGTATGCTCCACGCGCCGATCGACCGTGACGATCGGCATCCCGGCCTTGAGTACGCTCTCGACCGCCGGCGCGAGCGCATTCACGTCCGTCGGTGCGAGAATGATGCCCTGCGCGCCGCTCGCGATGGCCGCTTCGACGTCGGCAGTCTGCTTCGCCGAATTCGACTGGCCATCCACGACGGACAAATCCACGCCGAGCCTCGCGGCCTCACTATCGAACTCATGCCGCATGGCGATGAAGAATGGCTCGGACAGGTTGTGCAAGCTCGCCACGACCACAGGTTTGTCGTGAGCGCCCTTGGAGGAACAACCGACACCCGCCGCGAGCGAGAACACCGCCAGGACCGCATAGATCAAATCGCCTCGCCTGATGTGGCAGCTCATCGCGTTCAGCCTTTGGGTTGGGGTGCTCGCAGCATCCACTCGTGCTCGGGGTCATTGTGGATGACCCAGGCGCGACGCGGTCCGGCCATCACGTTCAAATAGTAGAGATCATAGCCGTGCGCGGCGCCCACCGGATGATAGCCGCGCGGCACCAACACGACCTCGCCGTCGTGTACGCACATCGTCTCGTCGAGATCGCGATCATCCGTGTACACGCGTTGGAACGCGAAGCCCTGCGTTGGATTGAGCCGATGATAGTAGGTCTCCTCGAGGGCGGTTTCCCCACCCGGCGTCGCCGTGTCGTGTTTGTGCGGCGGATAGCTCGACCAATGGCCGCCCGGCGTGATGACTTCGACCACGATGAGGCTGTCCGCGCTTCGCTCTTCAGGAAGCACATTGCGGACATAGCGCGTGTTGGTACCCGTGCCCCGCGCTACCTTGGGCATGTCGTTCGGGTCGATGGCGCGCGGCATGCGGCCCGGCTCCCCGGGCGCGGAGCAGACCGCCAGCTCGACCGCATCCCGGGCAGTTACCCTGAACCGCATGCCGGCCGGTGCATACACCGCACCGGGCGCGGTGTCCTCGAACACGCTGGCGCGGCCGCCGATCCCCTCGAAGCGGTGGGTCCCGACGGTGATGTCGGCGGTGCCCGTGAGCACGACGAGACAGGCTTCGCGGCCGGCGTCACCCCCATTTACAGCTTGCCCGGCGGACAGGCGATGCACCCGAAATCCCACCCGCCGCCAGCCCGCGCTCTTCGGAGTGATGTCGAGAACACAGCCGTCGGTATCGGCTTCATGGGGTCGTAGAAGAAGATTGGGCATGGTTACTCCGCCGTTCTCAATCCCGCTGCCGCCGCCTCGCGCCGCAGAGTGGCCAGCCCTAGCTCCCCGTAGCGCCGCGGGTCGGCGACGGCCGGATCCTGCTCCGCCTCGACGATGATCCAGCCGGAATAGTCGATGTTGGCCAGCGCCTGCATTACCTTCCGGAAGTCGAGGTCGCCATCCCCGGGCACCGTGAACATGCCTTCCAGTACACCGCGCAGGAAGCTGCCGCCCTCGGCCGCGATCTTGCGGAAGACCTTGCCACGAATGTCCTTGGCGTGCACGTGCGCCACGCGCTCCGGGTGCGTGCGGATCAAGGACACCGCATCCACTCCGCCCAGAGCGGCGTGCCCAGTGTCGACGGTCATCCCCACCGACGGTCCGGTGGAGGCGAGGAACCGTTCCATATCCTCGCCGGACTCGACCACCGTCCCTAAATGGTGGTGATACGCGAGACGCAGACCCGCCGCGGCCACGCTGTCGGCGACCTCGGTCAGTTTTGCGCCGAAGCGCGCCCAGGCTTCGCGATCCAGGCGAGGGGTCGCCGACAACGGACGGGCGCGATCGCCGTGAATCGCATTGCTGGTTTCCGCGAGAATGAACACGCGGCAACCCAGTGCCTTGAGCAACGCAAGGTGCGTCTGGAGGGCGGCAATCTCTTCTCGAGCCGACCGGGTCAGCAGGCTGGCGCTGTACCACCCGCCCACCAGTGCGAGATCGAAGCGAGCGAGCAGCGCTCCGAGTTCTTGCGCCGCGCGGGGAAAGCTGCCGCCGAGCTCGATGCCTTCGAACCCTAAATCGCGGGCCTCGGCAAGCACCTGCTCGATCGGCGTGCCGCCGCCGAGCTCGGGCATGTCGTCGTTGATCCAGGCGATGGGACTGACTCCGAATCGAATGCGCAACGCCGTCTCCCTTCAGGTCCGTGTTTTGAGCCGCTCGACATACGCCGCTCTCGCAGCCCGCACCTCGGGGCGCAGGGAGACTTCAGGTATGGCGACGTCCCACCATGCACCCCCCGCCTCCGTCGTCGCCGACGGGTCGGTCTCGATGACAATGACGTGGGTCAGGTCGGACTGCTTTGCGCGGCGCAGCGCCTGCTCGAGATCCGCGATCGTGGCGACCTTTTCGGCGATCGCACCGAGGCTCTCGGCATGCGCCGCGAAATCGATGTGGGGAAGCGTTTCACGGCGCGAGTCCGCCCACAGGGTGTTGAATGCGGCGCCGCCCGCCGCCCGTTGCAAGCGATTGATGCAGGCGAAACCGCGATTGTCGAGCACGGTCACAATCAGCTTCTGCGCCAGCATCACGGAGGTCGCGAGCTCGGAGTTCAGCATCAGGTAGCTGCCGTCGCCGAGCACCACATGGACTTCGCGGTGCGGCTCCGCCATCTTCACTCCCAGTCCGCCCGCAATCTCGTAGCCCATGCAGGAGTAGCCGTATTCGACGTGGTAGTCGCCGGCACTTCGGCTGCGCCACAGCTTGTGCAACTCACCGGGCAGACCGCCGGCGGCGCACACTACCACGGAATTTTCATCCGCACAGCGCCACACGGCCCCGATGACCTGGGCATCGGTGGGCAGGGATTTCTCGTCGGGAGCCGTCGCCTTCTCCCACTCGGCATTCCACTGCGCAACTGCCGTGGCCATTTTTCGAGCGCCGGCCGGCGTGCGCCAGCCCGAGAGACGCTCGAGAAGGCTGCCCAGCACGGCGCCGGCATCGCCGACCACGGGCAGCGCGCCGTGCTTTTCCGCATCGTAAGCAGCGACGTTGATTTGCGCCAGACGGTGACCCGGCGCGCGAAACAGCGCGCGCGATCCGGTCGTGAAATCCTGCAGCCGCGTGCCGACGCCCACCACCAGATCGGCGCCGGCCGCGGCCGCGTTGGCCGCGCTCGATCCCGTCACGCCGAGGCCGCCGAGATTGCAGGGGTGATTCCACGCAAGCGCGCCCTTGCCGGCCTGGGTCTCCGCGACGGGAATGTCCGTGCTCTCGGCGAATGCCGCGAGCGCCGCCTCGGCTCCGCTATAGAGGACTCCGCCTCCGCAGATCAGCAAGGGAGACCGTGCGGCCTTCAACAGGTGGACCAGCTCGTCCACCTCGCGAGGGTCGGCAGGCTGCGTGCGAACGGCCCACACCCGCGGGCGAAAAAACGCCTCGGGAAAATCGAACGCCTCGGCCTGCGTGTCTTGACAGAAAGCCAGGGTCACAGGCCCACAGGATACGGGGTCGAGCAGCGTCCGCATGGCGCGGGGCAGAGCATCGAGGATTTGTTCGGGCCGGACGAGCCTGTCGAAATAGCGGGACACCGGCCGGAAGCAGTCGTTGGCGGAGACCGTGCCGTCCGTAAAATTCTCTATTTGCTGCAGCACCGGATCGGGGGCGCGTGAAGCGAAGACATCGCCTGGCATGAACAGCACGGGAAGGCGGTTCACGTGAGCGAGCGCCGCCGCCGTAACCATGTTGGTGGCGCCGGGGCCGATGGAACTCGTGCAAATCATGGCGTTGCGACGCCGCTTCTGCTTGGCATAGGCGATGGCGGCGTGCGCCATGGCCTGTTCATTGTGCGCACGATAGGTGGGCAGCACATCCCGCGCCGCATGCAGGGCCTCGCCAAGTCCGGCGACATTGCCGTGGCCGAAGATCGCCCACACTCCCGCGAAATAACGCGTCTCGCCCGCCGGATCCGCCACGTACTGGTTGGCGAGGAAGCGAACCGCCGCCTGGGCTGCCGTCATTTGCACCGTGCTCACGCCGCCGCCTGCGCGCGGCGTCGCCACGCGTTCACCAGCGTGGCCAGCCTTTCGGCCATGCCCTTCACGGCTGCATCGTCGCCCGTCTCACCGTAAAACCACGCGCGTGCAACCTCGTCGAAGATGGTGCGCCCGACCGCGAATCCTTTGATGACTTTAAACGGGGCCGCGGCGGCGAAGGAGCCCACCAGTTCGGCTTGCGTTGCCGCCAGACCCAGCAGCACCACACCCCGGCAGTAGGGATCACCTCGGGCGATGGCGCTCTCGATGTTCTTCCACACCGTCTGGCTCGCGCTCGGCTCGAGATTCCACCAGTCCGGGCGCACCCCGATCTCGTAGATGCTCGAGATAGCGCGAGCGACTGTGTGCGCATCGACGGGCAAGGGTGCGGGAAGGATGATTTCGAGGAGCAACTCATGCCGCGTCTTGCGGCAGGCATCGAAGAGACGCTTGAGCTGCCGGTTCTGTCTTTCGCGCAAGTTCGCCTCATCGTCGGGATGATAGAGAACCAAGCACTTCACCACCTGATTCAATGGCCAGGTGGAGAGCTCGGTGGCGACGTCCGCGGAACTTTCAAATTCCAACGGACGCGACCTCGGCAGTTCGATGGGCCGGCCCACCCAGTACGGATGATCCGCCGCCCGGGCCAGCGCCTCGAATCCATAGCGCCCGTCGAGCAGCACACCGAATCGAGCGTCGCCCTGCGCCGCGGCGTCGACGGCGCGAAGGCCGAGCATCTTGAATCTCGAGATCCGCTCTCTATCGGCGCCGACCTTCGCGGCAAGATCCTCGAATTGGCTGCGATGATCGAGGGCAAGAACGGTCAAGTCTTCGTAGGTCCGTGCGCGAGAGGTGGCCCAGTGTACATGCTCGAGCTCCAAATCCTCGCGCAGGCGAAATTTGTGCCCCCTCGCCGCGAGAAAAAGCTGCAATTCCGGCCAAGTCGGCATCGCGGGCGCACAGCCATGCCGCGATACCACGATGGCCCCGCAGGCGTTGCCGAGTCGGCAACATTGTTCGATCGGCTCGTCCCGCAGCCAGCCACGCAGATACCCTCCCATGAAGGCATCGCCCGCGCCGAGCACGTTATACACCTCGACGCCAAAACCCGGCGCGACGACCCCCTCTTCGATGGTGTCCGGCACTCGGTCTGGAAACACAACGCAGCCGTGCGCGCCCCGCTTGCAGACAATGACCGCGGATGTATGGATGCGGACGCTCTTCAGGGCCGCCACAGTGTCCGAAGCGCCGCCCAGGATGCGGATTTCCTCTTCCGTGCCCACCACCAGATCGCACAGCGGCAGGACCATCTGCAGCCGCTGCGTCACCCCGTCGTGCGCGACGAAGCGGTTTTCGCCGAGATCTCTGGCGGCCAGCCCCCAGAGCACGGGCCGGTAATCCACATCGAACACAACCCTGCCGCCCGCGGCCTTGACGCGTCGCGCGGCGCCCACACTGGCCGCAAATACGCCGGGCGTGGAGAGGTGTGTGCCGTTGATGAGCACGGCGCGGGCCGAAGCGAGCCACGCGTCGTCGAGATCCCGCTCGCACAGCGCCATATCGGCGCAGTTCTCGCGATAGAAAATCAGCGGGAAGGTTTCCTGATCGCGGATTCCGAGGATGACCAGGGCCGTCAGCCGCTGCGGATCGGCGAGAACACCGCGAACGTCGACGCCTTCCCGGAGGAGCTGTTCGCGGATAAAGCGCCCCATGTGATCAGCGCCGACGCGCGTCAACAGGCCGGTCTTCAGTCCGAGCCGAGCGGCGGCCACGGCCGTATTCGTCGGGCTTCCGCCGACGTATTTCGCGAACGAGCCCATGTCTTCCAATCGTCCGCCGATCTGCTCGCCATAGAGATCGACGCTCGCTCGTCCGACCGCGATCAGATCCAGAGCTCTGTCTGTTCTTGCCACGCCCACTCACCGCCCCCAAGATGGAACAGACTTTGACGTCCTCCCGCGCCCTAAAAGGGCGGGGATTCCTTCTGCAAGACGGCGACGTCCCGCCGCGAGAATGTTCTTCGCGGCGTTGACGTTCCGGTCGTGGACCGTTCCGCACTCGCCGCAAGTCCAGGCTCTTATTCCAAGACCTGCGATACCTTGTGGGCCACTGCGTGAATGGCACGCAGAACAGGTCTGGGTCGAAAACGCTTCGTTAACTTCAGCGAACGTTGCACCTGCGAAATCGCACTTATACCGGAGCATCGTTCGAAACGCCGACCAGCCCGCATCGAGCACCGACTTGGCGTGCGGTGTCTTGGCGAGCGCGGAGGCATTTACATTACCCACATATATGGCGTCATACCCGCGTACCAGGTGGGTCGAAAACTGGTGCAGGGAATCTTTCCTGCGATTCGCGATTTTGGCGTGAATCGCGCGCACACGGTCCTTCTTGCCCGCACGCTGAGCGACGGCGAGCTTGGCCTCCAGGCCACGATAGAATTGCGGGGCCGACTGCTTCTCCCCGTCGCTCGTGGCCACCAGATCCTTCAGCCCGAGGTCGATGCCCACATCGCGCCACGCTGCCGATCGGTCGACAGGCTCTGCCACCGGCACGGCGACGCAGGCATTCAAGTACCAACGGCCGCGAGCGTCTTCGCAAACGTTTCCAGCGCGAATCTGGAACGCATCGAGACCATAACTGTCCCACAACGACAGCCATTGACCGGCGAACTTGACCTGTCCATGAGTGACCTGAGTCGCCACCTTCTTGAACGGAATCCAACCGAGACTGCGACGGCTGCCGGTGGACTTGCGCCAGCCCAGTCGCACCTTTCTGCATTGTCTGCGCCGCGTCGCGTATTCTTCCGCAATCGCCTGCACGGTCTGAGAGTGTAGATGCAACCCTTCTTTGGTCGCGCCGCGCGTGAACTTCGCAAAATCATAGCCTGAGAGAAATCGTCGTTCGCGATTGAACATCGTTATCTGCAATTCATTGCAGTAGTTCCACACGAAATTGACCTCGCGGGCGAGATCACTGAGGAACTTCGCGTGCTTGTCCTTGAGCCGCAGCCTGAGAACTTTGGTCTTGGTGGAAGAGACGCCGTTCATCGATTTTTCCAGGTGATGATATACTGTGATTATATACAGCCTGCGCGCGAATCGCCCGTTTTGTTTTCTGTTGTGAGTGTGCAGAAATGCCCCACGGGTAGGGCCATCGCTCCTTAGAATCTGACACCACACAACACTGAACTGCACTCAAGAGTGCACCTGATATCCTCGGCCTGAAGGCCGAGGTCTTACGGAGCAAGAGGATAATCTTAATTCGAGCGTTTGGGTCCGCGTGCGCCTCGCGCGGCGGTCCGAGCGCCGTACTCGATCAGGATTGGAGCGTTCAATGTTCAATGTCGCGCTGTTCGGTGCCGGCCGCATCGGCCGGATCCATGCCATGAACGCGGCTGCACGTTCCGACCTGAAACTCAAGTTCATAGTGGACCCCAACCGCGAGGCGTCGGGACCGCTAGCCCGCTTGACCGGAGCCGCGGCGGTGGACTCCGACGCGGTTTTGGGAGACTCGTCCATTTCGGGGGTCATCATTGCGAGTGCGACGAATGCTCATCTCGATCAGGCGTTGCAAGCCGCTGCCGCGGGCAAGGCTATCTTCTGCGAGAAACCGCTCGACCTCGACCTCGCGCGCGCGCGCAATGCCGCCGCGCAGCTCGAGCGCGCCAGGATGCTGATGGGCTTCAACCGCCGCTTCGACCCCCACTTCCAGGCGTTGAAAACGCGTCTCGATGCGGGAGCGATCGGCCGGCTCGAAAGCCTCAGCATCATCAGCCATGACCCGGCGCCGCCGCCCATCGAGTACGTTCGGATCTCGGGGGGGCTGTTCAAGGACATGGCCATTCATGACTTCGACACGGCGCGCTGGCTCATGGGTGAGGACCCCGAGGAGGTGTTCGCCAGCGCGAGCTGTCTGATCGATCCCGCCATTGCAGGCGCCGGCGATGTGGATACGGCGAAGACCATTCTGCGCAGCGCGGCCGGCCGATTGTGCGTGATCAGCAACAGCCGCCGTTCGGCGTACGGCTATGATCAACGGATCGAAGCCTACGGCGCCTTGGGTTCACTGCGCGCCGGCAACGTCATGGCAAGCACGGTCTCCACGTGGGGCGAGCGCGGCGGCGCGAGCGATGCGCTGCAGAATTTCTTTCTCGACCGGTACGCTGAGGCCTATCGCCGGGAGATGGCGCATTTTGCCGCCATTCTCCGCGAGGAAGCCTCGCCTGCCGTCGGCTACAAGGACGCCGTGGCGGCGCTCGCGCTCGCCGAGGCAGCCGCCCTGTCCACGAAGCTGAACAAACCGGTGAACGTTCGCTCGCTGTGAGCGGCTGTATCGATGCACCGCGGCTGCATTAAATCCGTCCTTCCGCCAAAAGCCACTCGTAACAGTCCCTGACCATGACATTCAAGGCCACCACACGGTAGCCCAACTCACGCTGCGCCTTGGCCGAGGAGGTCGCGATGCGCCTGCCGAAGGCCGCGGCCATCTCCGGCGTTATCGCCGGCGGTTTGCCGGTGAAATGACTGATGAAATCGCCAAATCTGGCGACCATGCGCAGCAGGCCGGCGGGCATTTCCTTGGTGGGCGCCGGTTTGCCCAGCAGAGCGGCGACTTCGCGTATCAAGTCCAGCAGGCGTTTATTTTCGCCGCCCAGAAGATACTGGCCGCCGTTCTCGCCCCTGTCGGCGGCGGCAATATGGGCGGCGACGACTTCGCGCACATGCGTGAAGGTGAGACTCGCCGGCGGTACGCCCCGGAGTTTGCCGTCGCGAACCAGGGTGAATATTCGCGACCAGGTACCGATGTCATAGGGGCCCAAGATCGCCCCGGGCTGGATGATGACGACCTGAAGTCCGCGGCCGATCGCGGCGCGGGCAATCTCCTGGGCCTGCCACTTGGTGCGCTGGTAATTGACGCTCGAGTGTGCGGCAAGGCTCGGTGTCTCCTCGGTGATTTCGCCCGAAACCGGACCATATGCCGAAATCGACGAAGTAACGACGAGCCGCCGCACGCCCTTGGCTATGGCGGCCTCGACGATGTTTCGCGTCCCTTCGACATTGTCCTGGGTCTGTTCGGCATTGCGTCGACCCCACATATTGGTGTTGCCGGCAACGTGAAACACCGTGTCGGTTTGATCGGGAATGGACGCGATCAGCGAAGCTTCGTCGGTGATCGCCCCAACAGCGAGTCGGGGGCGAAATCGGTTGAGAAAGTTAAGGTCCGAGGCGGGACGATGCAGCGCAGTGACATCCCAGCCTTCCGCCATCAACCGTCGCACGAGATTGAGCCCGACGAATCCGGTGCCGCCGGTGACGAACGCAGCCCGAGACATCTAAGGCCGCGTCACTGAATGGGCATCGACGTGCATTCGTTGTCCCTCGAACGGCCAAGTCGCCTGGCTTGCCGGTGGTTCGCCGACCTGAAATAAAAAAACCGGTCCGTCATCCTAAGTTACTTCTGATTGTTGGTCATCAGAAAAACTTCGGAGTCGGGACCGGTCAGTTGAGACATCGATCGCTACGGGTGGTTCAAGGTCCAGTCGTGATAGGTCTGGCCCAGTCCCGGGGTCGGGGTGTAGCTCGAGGCGTCCTGGATCAGCGTATTGGTGCCGCCCCAGGGATTCCACGTCCACGCCATGACC